>Ga0208514_100156_pt1 | contig 57425 bp, 49 predicted proteins | sample LakWasMet70_HOW9_2_FD_183900 | JGI IMG/M metagenome (GOLD analysis project Ga0208514, IMG submission 183900) | Freshwater sediment methanotrophic microbial communities from Lake Washington under simulated oxygen tension - Sediment Metagenome... | ecosystem: Environmental > Aquatic > Freshwater >...
TCTGGCGTTTCGTGGGCGACGGCTTCAATGTCCATACCGCCTGCGGCTGATGCTATAAATATCAAGCGCTCACTGCCACGATCCAACACCAGGCTAAGATATAGCTCGCGTTGAATTGGAGACGTTTTTTCAATCAGTACGGAATTGATGGGCAAGCCCGCACTGTCAGTTTGAATGGTCACCAGGCGTTTGCCCAACATTTCCCGTGTAAACGCGCCTGCTTCAGCCGCATTTTTGGCAACTTTAACGCCACCTACTTTACCCCGCCCGCCCGCGTGCACCTGGGCTTTAACTACCCAGCCGTCGCCACCTAATTCGGCAACGATGGCTTCTGCTTGCTCCGGGCTTGTCGCTGGTTTGCCATTTGGCACAATTATTCCAAATTGCTGGAATAATTGTTTGGCCTGATATTCATGGATATTCATTATTTACTCCTGGTTAAACGGCATTTTCCGGCGCTAATATATAAACTTTAATTATCAGTGATATGATTGATGGGGCATAGGTATTCTATCTAAGTCACTACAAAACGCTATCCTTAATAATTGAAAATAGTGACTTACTGTGTTGGGCAGGCTTTTTTTGCCCACCATTTAGCTTCGTGCATCTAAGTAGGTGGGCAAAAAAGCCTGTCCACCCTATCGTGCTGTGCTAAATTTACCAAATCAAGGACCAATAGCCTCGCTAATGAATAACAAAGAAACCATTTTCCCGTGTCCCTTTTCCAAAGGCTATGGCATTCCTGCAAAGCAAGCCTGGGCCTTACTAAAAATCTTTTTGACTTACCGGTTTGTACTGGCCAGCTTATTACTGATTTTATTTTACAACCACTATGGACCCTCGTTACTGGGCACTAAAAACCAGTCGATGTATATCCTTAGCAGCCAAACCTATTTGGCATTATCGGTAATTTCCGGCATTTTTATTTTTTGGCGGCAAACCGGCTACACTACGCAAGCCCAGCTATTAATCTTTAGCGACATTATCATCATCACCCTGTTAATGCACTCCTGCGGCGGCGTTAGCAGTGGCATGGGCATATTGCTGGCAGTATCCATAGCGTCCAGTGGCTTATTAATCGGTGGTCGCTGTTCCATGTTGTTTGCTGCAATCGCCAGCTTGGCCGTGTTAACAGAGCAAATGTATACAAACCAAGCCAATACCTTTGAACCCGCCAGTTTTACTTATGCGGGCATGTTAGGCGCTTCATTTTTTACCATTGCCCTGCTATCGCATGTACTTGCAAAGCGTAGCGAGCAAATTGTATTGCTAGCCAATCAACAAAAGTTAACCATTGCCAATCTGGAAGAACTTAACCAATACATCATCCAGCATTTACAGTCCGGCATTATCATTACCAACCGCAATCAAACCATTCAAATGGCCAACGAAGCGGCCTTGCGTTTGGCCAATCTTAACTGGTTACCCATAAAGCTGGCGGATATTTCAACGACCCTGGCGAGTGCTTTTAACGCGTGGCTGGATAATTCCGAGCAGAATTTTATTCTGTTAAGCCGGCCAAATCAGGATGACATTCATGCGCGCTTTATGTTGCTGCCCGCCAAACACGAATTTTATTATATGGTGTTGCTGGAAGATGTGGCGCTCTATAATCAAAGATTACAAGCAAGTAAATTGGCTTCATTGGGCAGATTAACCGCCAGCATTGCCCATGAAATCCGCAACCCGCTAAGTGCAATCAGCCATGCCGGGCAATTGCTATCCGAAAGTCCAGACCTGTCCAGCCAGGACTTACGATTGACGGCTATTATTAAAAATCACTGCCAGCGCGTAAACAATATTATTGAAGACATCCTCCAGTTATCCAGACGCAATAACTCAAGACGTGAAAAATTACTTTTAAAACACTGGTTAACTAATTATCTGCAAAACTTTATCGCTGAACATAATCTTAACCCTGACGCATTAATACTTGAACAAGCTGACGATACCTTAAGCGGCATGGTTGACTCAAATCATTTAAAACAAATTTTGGATAATTTGTGCCTTAATGCGCTCAAATATGGGCATCCTGAACTAGGGCCAATCCGCTTGCTAACCTATGCTTATCAGCAAGCGCCTTGTATTGAAGTCATTGATAACGGCACTGGCATTAGCGCCGAGCACATTGCTCAACTGTTTGAGCCCTTTTTTACCACATCAACCAGCGGCACAGGCTTAGGGCTTTATATTTCAAAAGAATTGGCGGAATTAAACCAGGCAAAATTGAGCTATCATTCAACACATGAACAGCCCAGTTTTTTTAGGCTGTGTTTACTGGATGCCGACCAAACATTTATAGAAATATGACCACACCACTTGCACTGCTGGTTGACGACGAACCGGATATTTTAGAACTGCTGGAAATAACTTTTGCCAGAATGGCGATTGAAACGCGCAGTGCTGCAACCTTGCAGCAAGCATTTTCGCTTTTAGAAACCGATACCTTCCACATTTGTCTTACCGACATGAAACTGCCCGATGGCAATGGTTTGGAACTGTTGGATTATATTCAAGCGATGCCAGTGCCTTTTCCTGTTGCAGTGATCACCGCACATGGCAATATGGATACCGCCATTTTGGCCATGAAAAAAGGTGCTTTTGATTTTATCTCAAAACCCGTCGATTTAACGTTACTTAGGCAGTTGGTTGGTAACGCGCTAAAATTTTCTGATTCTGAAAACACGAAAACGCCTGCCACCCGCGATGCCTTGTTGGGCGATTCCAAATCCATCATTGAAATCCGCGAGAAAATCAGCAAACTGGCACGTAGTCAGGCACCAGTTTATATCAGCGGCGAGTCTGGTTCCGGCAAAGAATTGGTTGCAAAACTTATTCACCAGCAAAGCGCCCGCGCCGATAAACCCTTTATTGCCATCAACTGTGGCGCAATTCCGTACGAGTTGATGGAAAGCGAGTTTTTTGGCCATAAAAAAGGCAGTTTTACTGGTGCAGTTTCAGATAAAAAAGGTTTGTTTCAGGCAGCGGAAGGCGGCACTTTGTTTCTTGATGAAATAGCCGATCTGCCGCAACCCTTACAGGTTAAGCTTTTACGTGCCATTCAAGAAAAAAAAATCCGTCCCGTTGGCGAGCAAATCGAAATTCCGGTTGATGTGCGGCTGTTAAGCGCAACCCATAAAAATCTGGCCGAGATGGTACAAAACGGCAGTTTTCGTCAGGATTTATATTACCGGATCAATGTTATAGACCTAACGCTCCCGCCCTTGCGTGACCGTGCCGCCGACATCCCCTTGCTTACCACACATATTTTGGCAAAACTGACTCAGTCAGAAAAATCTGCCCAATCCATCATGAACAAAGAAGCATTAACGGCTTTGCAACATTACAATTTTCCAGGCAACGTGCGCGAACTGGAAAATATTTTGGAACGGGCATTGGCTTTATACGATGGCAAAAGTATTCAGGTAGATGACTTGAACTTGCCTATCGGTCAACAACATATCAAAGATGCGCAAGAATATGACCCCGCCCAAGGCCCATTAGAAGAATTTTTGGAAGATATCGAGCGAAAAGCTATTACGCTGGCTTTAGAGGATAATAAATGGAACAAGACAGCGGCAGCAAAACAACTGGGGCTGTCGTTTCGTTCTTTTCGTTATCGTTTAAAAAAACTACAGCTTGAAGATTAAAGCTATCAATCACGCGTAGGGCGAATTAGACGCGCAATAACACTGATATTTAATGTTTTCCATTGTCCAACGCGCGTTGTAATCCGCCGCATGGGATTTAGCTTTATTCGGTGGATTACGACGCGCTTAAAGATGTCGGTTTAGCTAAGCACGTTGATTTTGCGCGTCTAATCCACCCTACGAGCTAAGCTTGGTATTTAGCAATAGCTTCCAGTTTTTCTATGGCGGCTTTGATTTGCGCCTCGGTAGCGGGATCAAGTTCGTTATTTTTATACACTTTAGGCAATAAACCTTCTGTTACTAAAGCATCTTTTATCCAGCGTTTTGTGAAACGATAATTGCTGTAGGAGGCCGTTATCTCGCCAGTTACTGGATCTTTTAAACCATTTTTGGCTGAAGCCGCCGCTACTGGGGCGGGTGCGGGGGCAGGAGCTGGAGCAGGAGCAGATTTTGCCGGTTTAGCCGCAGCTTTTTTTGTTGCTGGCTCAGCTTTTTTAGTTGTTGGTTCAGCTTTTTCGGCTTTAGGTGCAGCAGGTTTGGGTGCGGCTTTGGCTGCGGGTTTTGAGACGGGAGCTGGCTTTGCTGGTTCCGGTTTAACACTTGCACTAACCGTTGCCTGAGTTACCACCGCTTCTGGTTTTGCAACCGCAGGCGCGGCGGCTGGCTCCGGTCGAACTTCAACAGATTTTTTTGCTTCCGCTTTCTGCTCACTTGCTATCACATACACCACGTAAGCGACAAATATTGTAGTTAGGATAAATAACCCTTCAGTCATAACAGCTCTCCAATCTTATTGTAAATTGTTGATACATAACTATTCATACGAATATCTGGGAAAACCCGGTTCTCCAGATAGTGTTACTGCAAAAATCATCCAGGCAATCGCTAATCCAGCACCCCCATTTGCTGGCTAGAATATACCAGATGTTAATAACAACCGTCAGTCAATCTCAATATTAGCGCAATTTACTGAATTACCAACAAATTTGTCCATTTGCTAACTTTGGCAAATCATTTCGCAAACCCATAGCATATTGATTAAGATAGTTTTTTAACCAACTTGTTTGATTAACCCAATTCATACCGGCAGAACGCAGGCCAATTAACGGCTGGGCGCTTAAGCTGTAGGTTTTGTTAATCATATCCATACTGGCCATCATGGCTAAATTATCACCTTTGCGCCAGCGCTCATAATTGCGTAAACAATGCTGGCTGGCTATGGGCCTTTTTTGCTGTCTGGCTTTGATGATAACTTCTGCAATGGCTGCTGAATCCAATAATCCGGCATTGGCACCTTGTCCTGCTAACGGGTGCATGGCGTGTGCGGCATCGCCACACAAAACCAGCCGTTCGGCCGTGTATTCGTTGGCGTACTGAAAACGTAATGGCACTGATGCACGCTGCTCTACCGCCAACATTTGGCCTAGAATGCCGCCGGATGCTTCGGTTAGCTTGTCCAGAAACTCGGCATCGCTCAGTGCTAAATACTGTTGCGCCGTGGCTGTGCTTAAAGTCCAAACGATGGAAGATTGTCCGTTAAATAACGGCAAAAATGCCAGCGGTCCTTCTGTTAAAAAGCGCTGCCATGCGGTGGCTTGATGGCTTTTTTCTGTACTAATGGTGGCCACCAGTCCATGCTGATTGTAATCCCAGCCTGTTGTGCCAATACCAACCCTGTTTCTAAGCGCAGATTCCCTGCCATCGGCCGCGATAACCAACTCTGCAGCCAAACTGCGACCGTCGCTTAAATGCAGCAGGCGCGCATCATCTGTTAAATCCATGCCGGTAACTTGAGCGGGAGTTATGCACGTTGCTGATGGTAAGCTATCCAACACATCCCATAAGGCGGCAACGGTAACTCTGTTTTCTACCAGATGACCCAGTTCATTAAATTGGGTATCAGCACAATCAAAATGCAGTTCGCCATCGGCACGCGCGTCCCATACCCGCATATCCCGATAAGCGCACACACCACGTTGCACCATACCCGGCCAGGCACCGAGGGTTTCTAAAATATGTTGCGATGCTTTGGTGAGCGCTGAAACACGATTGTCTATCGGTTCAGTAGCCCAGTGTCGTGGCGGGTTAAATCGGTCTAACAGGGCTACTTGTATGCCAGCATGCGCTAAAGCACAGGCTGCGGCTGCGCCGACCATGCCGCCGCCAACGATAATCACTTCATAGCGGTCAGTCATTGCTTATCTCCTGTTGCCCAGGCGCGGCATGCGACCAGCCATGCCCATGGCATGACGCGCCAGCAAATTTTTAGCTACAGGCAAGTGATCAAGCACTGCCAAGCCCGCGTTTCTTACAGCTGCCAGCATAAGCCAATCATTAGAAAAAATCCGCACCAAGCTATCGGTAAAGTTTATGGTGCGATCATGATCTTTTTGTCGAGCGGCAGTATAGGCGCTTAAAAATTGCTCATCACCAATATCCAAACCGTCAGCATGTTGTTTGGTTAGCATTTCCGCCAACGTAACCACATCCCGCAAGCCTAAATTAAAGCCTTGCCCGGCAACAGGATGTAATTGGTGCACGGCATTTCCGATGATTAATGTACGCGCAGCCTGCATTTTTTGGGCACGAATTAATGCTAGCGGAAATGCTCTACGTGGCGCGCTTAGGCTTAACTCACCCAGTTTGTAACCAAAACATTGCTGTAATTCAGCAAGAAAATCCGCTTCGCTACCTGACATTAAACTTTCCGCATCTTCGGTGCTGCGCGTCCAGACAACAGCACTTTCATTAGCGGCTACGGGCAACAGGGCTAATGGACCAGAACGGGTAAAGCGTTCGTAAGCCGTAAAATTATTGGGTAACGATGTTTTTACCGTGGTAACTAAGGCTGTTTGGGCGTAATCGGTATTGACTTGCGCTATCTCCATGAGTTTGCGAACTGAGGAGTTACCTCCGTCAGCGCCCACCAGTAATTTTGCGGAAACTGCCAGCGCTTGTTCGCCTTGTTTTAAACTGACATTTATCTCCTGATTGCCGGCAATCAGGCCAGTGACTCGGGCAGGGCAAATCAGGCTGATATTGGCTTCTGCAACCCGCTTGCCCATATGGCTTTCAATATCTCGGGCGGTGATGACATAGCCCAAGGCCGCTACTTTTTCTTGTCCGGCAGATAATCTGGTTTTGCCAAAATGGCCTTGATCGGATATATGGATTTGTTTAATTGGCGTAGCCAAGTGCGCTATATCTTGCCATAGCCCCAACGCATCCAACATTTTTACGGTACCTGCAGCCAAAGCCAACGCCCTGTCGCCCGCCGGAGATGCATCCAGTTGTTGCCTGGGAATGGCTTCCACGATGGCAATTTTTAAGCCGGTGTCTTTTAACGCTAAGGCCAGACAGTTGCCCGCCAAGCCACCACCCGCAATCAATAAATCATAATCTTGTTGCATTAGGCCGCCTGCATAACGGACTCAATTTCTGCGATGGTTTTAGGCACTGCAATGGTCAATATTTCATGACCGTCAGACGTTACCAAAATATCATCTTCAATACGGATGCCAATTCCACGCCATTTTTCTTCAACATTTTTACAATCGGCCGGAATATATAATCCTGGCTCAACCGTCAGCACCATGCCTGGCAACAATAACCGCCATGACTGATCAATTTTATAATCACCGACATCATGGACATCCATACCCAGCCAATGGCCAATTCGATGCATGTAAAACTGCTTGTATTTTTCGTCTTTGATGAGTTTTTTAACTTTACCTTTTAGTAAGCCCAACTCCACCAAGCCTTTGGTTAACACTTCAACAGACGCATCATGCGCGGCATTCCAGGGTAATCCTGGTTTGATTTGCTCAATTGCCGCTGCTTGGGCGTCCAATACTAACTGATACAGTTGTTTTTGTGGTTCGGAAAACTTACCGGAGACAGGAAAAGTTCGGGTAATGTCGGCGGCATAATGGTCGCATTCCGCGCCAGCATCAATTAACAGCAAATCACCATTGCGCAATTTATCTTTGTTTGCCACGTAATGCAGCGTACAAGCATTTTTACCGCCTGCAACGATAGAAGGATAAGCAACGGCTCGTAAGCCATTGCGCATAAATTGATAAACCAGTTCCGCTTCAATCTGGTATTCGTATAACCCGGGCTTACAAATCTGCATGGCTCTGATGTGCCCTTTTGCCGAAACGTCAGCCGCTTCGCGCATCAGTTGCAATTCACTCGCGCTTTTAAACAAGCGCATTTCATGCACGACGTGTTCCAGAGAAACTAACTCGCCAGGAGCGGTAATCCCGTTTCTGGATTGATTACGTAAATTGTTAATCCAATCGAGTAGTTGATGATCCAAATCAAAATCCCTACCCATCGGATAAAAAACCTTGGTTTTGTTTTCCAGTAACCCGGGCAGAATATCGTCTAAATCGTCAATGGGGAAAGCATCATCGGCACCGAAATGATCGGTTGCGCCTTTTAAGCCCGCATGTGCACCTTCCCATAAGGCTTTTTTCTCATCGTATTCACGGCAAAATAAAATATATTCGCCTTGCTCGCGACCAGGAATAAAAACGGCGATGGCATCTGCTTCATTAAAACCGGTCAAGTAGTAAAAATCACTGTCTTGACGAAATGGAAAATCGACATCGCGGTTACGGGTTTGCACAGCTGCACTGGCGATGAGGGCAATATTGCCTTGGCCAATCCGCTGCATTAAATTTTTACGTCTTTTTTTAAATTCGTTTTGTTTCATTTTTAGCCCTAGTGCAAAGTTTCGCTGGATTGGCTGCTAAGCTCTTCATGCAGCAATAACACGGCACTGCGTAAATACTCTGTCACCTCTACAAACGCATTCTCGTCTTCCTCACCGTCAGCATCTGAATCAAGACGGGTAAATTCGGTTATGTCTTTTAATATTTCAGCCGCTTCTGATGAAAACTGCGGATTGTTTACTACGGCTCCCACACCAAACAAAAAACCCTGGCACCAGCTTTTTAAGGCTTCAATACGAACCGTTAATGCGGTTTCTTCCGAAGGCAAAAGCACATCAAATTCAAATTCATCGCCGGAGATCAAGCGTGCAGTTTCGTCAAACAATCTGGACAGCAACGCTTGCTGGTCATCAGGCAAGGGTTCTAGATCTTGAAATAATTCATTTAGCCAAGCCAGGCTTTGTGCACGATCATTAACGCACAGCATACCTGCGGCCATACCGTGTGCTTCTGCAGCAGTGCAACCAACTTTGCTGCTCTCAAATATGTTATTAATTACCTGGTAAACCATAATGCCCACATAATATTTACAGTATCGCTAAAAAAAAAATATTGCTTATGCTACCATTGATCATTAATTTGAATAGCATTTGTTAACTGAATCACAGAATAATGGCTTAAAATCGTTTACCAAAACCATCCTGTGTTTGTTTACTTGAAACAGCCCAAATAACACCATGAGCAACCCAGCAGACAATTCCCTGTTAGAACTTAAAGATTTAGAAACTAAGCTAGATGAATTTATCGGGCATTACAACTCTGTTGTAGACGAAAATGCTGATTTAAAATCCCGGCAAGAAGCATTAGTGCAAGAAAGAGCCGTGCTTTTAGAAAAAACCAATCTGGCTAAAACCCGAGTCGAAGCAATGATTTCACGTTTAAAAGCAATGGAGCAAGGCTCATGAGCGCAAATATCGTACCTGTTTCTATTACTATTATGGGCAAAGAATACAAAATTGCCTGTGATCCTGATGAAAAAGATGAATTAATCAGCTCAGCTTTACATCTGGATGAACAAATGCGCAAAATCAGGGATTCCGGAAAAGTCACAGGCCCTGATAGAATTGCGGTCATGGCAGCCTTAAATCTGGCGCATGAGCTTAAAGTTGTCAAAAACCATAACGCTATTCTTAGTCAACGCCTGAAAGATAGCTTGGTAAATATGACACAAAAAATAGAAAATATTTTGGATAATCCATAAACACGCTACACTATGTACCTGTATCTCCTGCAGCGTTCGAGAGTGTGCTGGGTGTTTCCTGAACCTGTTTTTACCCAGGGGGCGAATTCCAATAATGGTGCGCATGCCTGTCTTGTACAGGAAGCCTGATTTGCTGGTACCGTCCCCACTTGAACCGACGGTTCAAGGACGAAAGCATATTACGGCGCAGGTGGGAGGTGCACTTTTACTATGCCTCACTATTACCTCCGCAGTTTAGGTTATGCGCTTAAATCATGACCATTCCCAAAGATCGCAATTTTGACAGCCTGATTGGCCGTTTTGAAAAAAAAGTCTACGACACCGCAAAAGGTGATTGGCGACTAAAGCTATTAAAAGAAGATTTATTGTTTTTGTATGACCATCCAACCCCCTTATCCGTTTGGGATGCTGGCTGTGGATTTGCCCAAATCAGTCTCTGGCTGGCTCAGCAAGGCCACCAACTATCCTTATGTGATGTGTCTGAAAAAATGCTTGCCAAAGCTAAACAGGAGTTTGCACAATCCGGGCTAACTGGTGATTTTTTTCATGAGTCTGCCCAAAACCTGACCACACAATTACCCCAGTTTGACTTGGTTTTATTTCATGCCGTATTGGAATGGCTGGCCCAGCCATTGCCCAGTTTAGAAATTATTGCCAAACAGGTTAAGCCGGACGGTTATCTTTCTTTAATGTTTTACAACCGCAACGCCATGATTTACACCAATACCATCAAAGGCAGCTGGCGATTAAAAAACTTATTGGATGACAGCTATTTGGGCAAAGGTAATAAACTTACCCCGCCCAACCCGCAATACCCGCATGAAGTACTCAACCAACTTGATCTACTAGGATTTACGGTGATTACCCACACAGGTATCCGCGTTTTTAATGACTACCTGAGCCACCAAACCCTTGCCGAAACCAACGCCGACGAGCTATTTGAGTTGGAATATCGCTATTGCCGAATGCCAACTTATCGCGACATGGGGCGATATGTGCATATGTTAGCCAGAAAAAAGCCTGACTAATCAGAGCACTTACGCCGTCAAGCTATCGTATTGAAAAATTGGATGAATCTCGCAACCTGGCTCCAATGTCACTAAGGGTGCCAACAAGCCATCAGATAAACCGTAAACCCAACCATGTAATGTCGGTGCTTTTCGCTCCGCCCAGGCTTTTTGAATGATTGAGGTATGCGCCAAGGTTTGCACCTGCTCCAGCACATTTAACTCAATCAGACGATTAATTCTGGCTTCCTCACTAGGCTGCGCATCCAGCTCATCCTGATGCAACCGGTAGATTTGCTTAATGTGCATTAACCATTTATTGGTAATATTTAGATCATGGTTTTGCCTGCTTAACGCTGCTTTAACGCCGCCGCAGTTTTGATGACCGCAAACAATAATGTGTTTTATCTCCAATACATTAACCGCGTACTGCAAAACACTAAGACTATTAAAATCCGTGGCTATCACCTGATTGGCAATGTTGCGGTGAATAAACATTTCTCCAGGTTCCGCATTCGTAATCACCTCGGCCGGCACTCGGCTATCGGAACAGCCGATCCACAAAATTTCCGGTTTTTGTTCTTTTGCCGATGTCGCAAAAAAACTCGGATCGGCTAAATGCTTCTCAGCTGCCCAGGTTTTATTTTCAGATAACAATTGTTCTAAAGTATGCACTTCTTACTCCTGGTAGTTTGGTGAGTTTGTTTTTAATTAGCTGAACCCACTGTATACCAGCAAGCTTTCAACTACCTTTCAAAATAGCTGGCGCAAACTACTGAATAATTCCGCGTTGCTTTAATAACGCAATCACGGCCTGCACGCTTTCTTCCAAAGATAACTGATCGGTATTCACAATTAATTCCGGTTTTTCCGGGGCTTCATAAGCCGAACCTATGCCGGTAAAAAGCGGAATTTGACCAGCGCGCGCTTTTTTATACATACCTTTAACATCACGCTGCTCACAAACTTCCAATGGGCAGCAGCAATAAATTTCCAAAAAATCACCTTCCGGCATAAGCTTTCTGGCAGTATCGCGATCAGCTTTAAAGGGTGAAATAAAAGCCGTTAACGTGATAACGCCCGCTTCAAGCATTAGCTTGGCCACTTCACCCACTCGGCGAATATTTTCAACCCGATCGGCATCACTAAAACCTAAATCACCACACAAACCGTGCCTGACGTTATCCCCATCCAACACAAACGTAGAACAGCCTTTTTTATATAGTTGTTCTTCAACTGCATGGGATAACGTTGATTTTCCTGAGCCTGACAAACCGGTAAACCAAAGAATCACACTTCTATGCTCGCGCTGCCGTTCTCGGTCAGCACGAGAGATAACGGCCTGGTGCCAAACTGTATTTGAACTTTTTTGTTCCATTTGTTTTTTATCCTGTTCAATCAATTAATAACGAGCCGCCGGTATTTCCAGTGCTATCTACCCAACAATGTGGCAAACCTAACTCTTGCAACCATTCAATTCCAGATTCTTCCTTTAACATGGCAATGGTTGAAGCACTGCCAGCAACCACGCAAAAATCACCAACCACGCTTACAGCAGCCAACTTACGCACGGGCCAGCCCGTTTTAGGGTTAAGGATATGACCATAGCGTTGGCCGTTGATCATAATGCAGCGTTCGTAATCCCCACTACTGGCTAAGGCACCGCTTTGTAGCAGCACAGTTTGCAGTACGCCTGATTTTTCGCGCGGATGACGAATGCCCACGCGCCAAGGCCGGCCATCAGCTCGTGGCCCAACCAGTTTAATATCCCCGCCCAAATTCACCACGCCGTGATGCAACCCCGCATTATTACAAATCACCGCTGCGCGATCGACTGCATATTCTTTTACCACTCCACCAAAATCAATTTCCATTCCTGGCACTGTAAATTGCAATACTGGCGGCTGCCACAACACCTTATGCCAGCCAACTTGCTCCAGTAGTTTTGCAATTAATTCCGGCTCGGGCAATTGTCCAGAATCAAACCGCCAGGCTTTGCGCAAAATGCCCGAGGTAATATCAAACAAACCATCACTTTGCTCGTAACAAGCGGCCGCATAATTTAATAAGCCCGCCGTTTCGTCATCTACCGATATAGATCCAGCTTGCGCAGCAACACGATTGATTTCTGACAAAAAACTATCATCACGGTAACGAGAATATTTTTCTTCTAATCGACGCACGTCCGCAATCGCCAAATCGGCCGCATGCTTGGCTTGTGCTGAATGGCTGGCAAATAATTGGATGTCGCAAGGCGTGCCCATAGCCTTAAAAGCAAAGTTATACAATTTAAGCGGCTTTGTTTTCAATGGCTCGCGCGCGATTCTGGATTAATCGGGACAATCATTTTTAGTAGTCTTTTATAAATCACAACGATTTATTTTATGAGTATTTTTGTAGAAAAAATGGATATTACCATTGAGCAATTAACTTAGCTGTCATTTTTAAGTATATCCTTCTATAGAATTGATTTGTTCAGGCTCAGGGAATCTTAAGCGTAAGTATTAGCCTACATTACTGTGTTATATAACACACTTTTATTGCGTCATTTCACACACTTTTTTACAGCCCTTTATTATCAAGGCCTGTAGAAATAGCAAAAAACCAAAGTGTGGCATATGACACAGTTTTTCTTTTAATAATCTATTGAATCCTTATAAATTCAGCTTAGGAAGCAGTAATTGCCGTCGAATTGTCTGCAAGGGGGAATGAAATTACCCCTACAGTTCGCTATGATAGAAAATATCAGGCTGCGGCTGGTTTAAAACGCATAACCCCAAGTTACAGACAGAGCGCCATCGCGCTCCAATTGATAACCATTATATTGATTAGCAACGGGCTGTAACCATTCAACACCCAGGCTATGGCCAGCAAAATCGCCTTCCGGCACCATCGCATTCAAACCAAAGCCCACATCCCAGAATTGCCCGCCATAATTGCCGGAGAAATCAACTGGCGCGGATAACGCTGATCTGTTAGTACTACCGCGAATAGCACCTTGCGAAGTATAAACACCGCGTAAAGAAGCCGATAACCAGCGATTAAAGTTATAACCACCCCAAGCAGTACCCTGAAAAACATCTCCCAAGACATAACCTTGCTTATTGGCATCTTGCAGACGCTTAACCGCACTGGCTTGCGCACCCCAAGTCCATCGCCCGGCTTGTCCGGTATAGGTTAAACTCGGCTTAAAGTCCCAAGTGCCGCTACCTAATTGCATACCATAATCCTGCAAGGCAGTTGAATTTGAATCTATACCATCCATGGTTTTTTCAATACTGCCAGACGGCGCACTCATCCCAATACCGACATTAACATGGTGTATATCGTTATCAAACACCTTTACCAAAGCCGCCATGTAAGTATCGCCAATACCATTGGACACATGCTTTCCAGCATGCCCATGATCTGGATCGGACTGCAGCGCGGTCATGTCCATGGTCATATTAATCAGCTGCGGCATTACCATCAAACTCAGCCAATCGGTTGGCGCATACATAAAGTCCAACATGTGCATTTCCATGGACATGCCGGTTTGACGGCTGATTGAGCAGTCTGAATCACTATTCTCCGGATAGCACGGCTGGCCGGCTATCAAGCCCAGCTTTTTGGCAGGATTTAACCGAATAACGTCGTTAATAATCGCTCTATTGGAAGCGCCATGAGATCCATGCCGCATAACGCCGGTATCTTGCTCCGTATTCATATATCGATAACCAACCATCACGTCACCTGTCTGAGCCAAGGTATGACCAAACATGACTCCTGCCGGAGGATGCCCACTGTGCATATGATGTTTATGCTGACTATGGTCTGCATCATTACTACCGCCAACTGCAGATAAATCCACTTTCAAGCCAGCATGTGCCATATAAGAATTGTAATCGGCATAACCATCTGTGCCACCACCACCCAATTTTAGGTTACCTTGGTGGGTATAATATTCAAAACCGGCTTCCAACTTGACGCCTTTGGCAAACTGCTTGCTGACTGTTATGCCGCCGCTTAACGCGCCATAAGCCGATAAACGGAAATCACTGGAATAGTTTCCATCCGCACGTGGTGCTAAAAAATAAGGCGCAAAAAAGTCAGCTTGCGATTGCGAATAATAGCGCACACTGGGCGTCACCATAAAACCGGCAGGCAAAGGCTGATGCCAGCTAACCTCAAAAGTGTGAGAATCCATACCCCAGTCATCAAAATAATAGCGATAATTGGCATGTAACGCGGCATCAAACTTAGGGATATATTGGTTGATTTGCGAGGAAAAAGCCCATTGATTGCGTTGCCCAGGCCTTACTTCCCGAAATAAATCAAACCCCATAACTTCCAGCTTGGTTAACTCATTAAGCGGTTGGGCGTTAACAAAATGCTGATAATACTCATATGGGGTTATTTCTCCGCGCACATAAACAGCTTTATAGGGATTAGTTAGATAACCTTCCTGCAACGTGTATGTGCCAGTTAACTGTAACAAGGTATTTTTAGTTAAAACCTGGTTAAGGCCCAAATTAAAATTATGATACTGGCTGGTAGCATCCAGGGCAGGATATTCAGCACCTGGCGCAGGCTCATGATTGGCATGGGCCGAATGGCTGTCGGTACTGCGACTAATATGATTGGAACTTAAGCCATATCCGCCCGACAACGTGGTCAGTTTATTGTTAAACTCCCGACTGATATTAATATTGCCAAAATTGGACTGAAAATCCGGCTCGTCAGAAAACCCGCTAGTCAGCCCAACCGTCATATTGTCCAGATAATATTTAAGCCCCAACACCGGCATATTGCGGGTTTCAGTAGGCATCTGCTGAAAAGCCTGATTAATTTTATCGCCCTTGGGTACCGCATGATTAAACACAGCAGCGTAACCTGCTTCCAAGTTTCTACCGTCCGTTGATCCGGTAGCATTTGCCGCTTTTGCGAAATCTGTAAAGCCAGGTAAAGGCAAGCCCCATAAATGCGTGATAGACGAAGCGGTCGAAATCACATCTGGCACAGATGCTGGAATGGCGAAGGAATGCTGGAATCCTATTGGCCATTTTACCCATAATGCTCGCATGCTTTTCGGGCCACTAAAACTGGGGGTTGCACCGCCATAGGTATCCTGATCAACACTGTAAGTCAGCTCCAAATGCTCACCAACCGGCACAATGGCATCGGCATGAAAAACATCCACTTCCATGCGATTATCGCTTTCCTGATAATGTCCGTATTGCGCATTAGCGGAGGCTTTTTCTGCGGGTACAGCTGCTTGCGCAGTGAGTCCTGGCAAGCTTAAAGCTGCTGAAGTTAATGCCAGCAGAGTGTTTTTTGGCCTAGTTGCAACCACAACCACCTCCTGCGCCACCATATCCGCCTTGTGAGCCTTCCTTACTGGTAAACACATGTTGTCGCCAAGCCTCTGTGTTTGGTGCAGGATTGATTGCCATTTGCTGTTTAGCTAAATTTCCGCGCTCCCAGGGATTAACTTTAATGGCGCAACCTTGCAGCAGCAATAAGCCAAGACAAGAAACACCAACAAAAAATGTTTTAAATTTTGGATGAACCATGATCTACCTGATTAATGAGTTACATCGATACATTGACGGAAACTTCAGAAGTTAATCTGCCTAGTTACTATTTAGAGATGTTTTTCACGTTGATATTTTCCATTGGAAACTGTGGCACAAGATCTCATCCATTGAATCTGAGCGACCAATATGGGCGATGCCGATACGTATATTCAATAAAAAACAACAATCAAACAATAGCAATCGGTGTGCCAAGAGACCACAGACACACTTTTCCAAATTCAATCAAAATTGGTTTAATTGAGCCATGTGAAGGGATTGTGTAATTAGATAATTTTGAGCATTAGATATACCAACAACCAATTATCGATGGAATTGGCTTGTTTGGCATCAATACTGCTTAACAAAAAACAATCCATCATAAATACGCTTTGCCTATAAAAATCGTTCTGGAGAATGTTTTTTGGCAATGCTAAGAGGCTATTCAAATGAAATTAAATCGTAAATTAACTCGAACACGACAACTATTCTTAGGGTTAGCCTGTTCATACATTGGCAATGCTTTTGCAGTTACAGCGCCAGCAACGATCTCGTTCTCTTATCTGAATGCAGGACAACCTGGTGCCGCAGCCGCGTACTATGGCAAGGCAAACATTGCCGCAACAGATGCCCAGGGATGTAGCAGCTCTGTAAAATGCTATTTTGAAGCTGGCTTCTCTGTTGGCAGCGTAATTGATCCCAACGACCCTAACGCCCACCTGCATCGCGGCGGAACCCCAGTCGTCAGAAGCATTGAATATCACGGTGACTCAGGCGGTATTTATATTCGGGCGGATGATTTGTCCGCCTTTAGCCTGGATTCGTTTCAGCTTGATAGTAAAAACATTGGAACTAACCCTGCAGCGGGCACGCCTGGCAGCAACTTTGAAATATTAGGATTTAAAGATGCACTAAATGCAGATTTAACGACTTGGAACTGGATTGCCGACCCAACATATGGAAGTAAACGGGTAGCCTACCAACTCATGCCAAATGATGGCAACCCAACCCCAACGACAATTGTGTTAAATGACCAATTCAGAAATGTGAAAGCGATTTGGATACATTATCAAGGCTATCCTCGAGTGCCAACTGATGGAGTTGAATTTGACATAAAAGTTTTTGGCATACAGTTATCTGCTCCATTAACTATTTGCCCTTAACTCAGCCATTCTCAATTGCTCCTCACCGAATGCTCGCAGGAATTTACCATGAATTCAGCCCTCTTTAACAAATACATAACGCCACTTTTTTGGTTGTTCATCCCTAGCCTTGTACTTTTTGCTTTACCCATTACAAATGCGATTGCCGCCAAAAATATCAAACCCTTATGCCGCATCCACTATATCGGTACAGTGACTGAATTAGAAATAAAAACCCAAACACAAAACCAAGTTTTACTTATTGGCGAAGACAGCTGGGACAAGGATGGCAGCATTAAAAGCTGGAAATGGGAACAAACTGGCGGAGTTACTGTTGAAATGACGGGCAAAGACACCGCAAATGCCACCTTCACTACCCCTAGCGCCAAAAAATCTACCAAATTAACCTTTACACTCACCGTAAAAGACAACCTTGATGCAATCTGCAAAGTTAAGACAACCGTTACCGTAAAACCCACTAATAACCCACCTATGGTTGATGCAGGTGAGGACAAAGCCGCAGAAATTAATAAGTTGGTTACGTTAACTGGCTCTGCCAGTGATAGTGATGGCTCGATAAAAAGTTGGCAATGGAAGCAAATCTCCGGCCCTAAAGTCAGCTTATTTGCAGCAAAAACAGATACGCTTGCATTTACCAGCCCTAAAAAACTGCCCAAAAACGCTACCTCAGCCGACTTAAAATTTCAATTGACGGTAACCGATGATGAAAAGGCCAAAGCCAGTGACACAGTGGTTGTTAAGGTGCAAACCACGCCCGTAACCGCGCCGGATAAGGTTTCCCTGACACTCATTGAACAAAATTTTAACGATGGCTATGTGTTACCTCAAGGCACTAGCCAAACCTTAACCTGGAAAATTAAAAACACCAGCAACATTGATTTACCCAATGTACAGCTCGCCCCAGGCAATGCGGTTGGCAGCATTAACGTCGGCAACATCAGCCCTGATAGCTTAAGCAACTGGGCAAAAGGTGAAACACAAACATTTTCAGTCACAGTCACCGCACCTACTGGCGTAGCGGCGGGCAATAACACACAAAGCTGGGCCTTAACTTATAACAATGGCAAAGCTATTCCATTTGCTGACGGCAGCAATGATATCAAGTTTAACCTGGTTACCCAGCCCTATGTTGCACCAACAATCTCGTTACACTTGGAGAACAAAAACTTTGTCGATAACGAAATACTGGCTAGCGGCAGCTCCAAAACACTTTCTTGGACAGTCACTAACAATAGCAATATTGACCTGTCTAATGTCACCCTAACCCCAGGCAATGCCACTGGCGACTTGACCATTGACGCCATCAACCCAAGCACCATTGCTAATTGGAGCAAAGGGCAAGCAATTACATTTTCTGTACCGGTAACGGCCACAGCCGCTACACCTGCTGGCTCAAACAGCCAAAACTGGAGACTGACCACTGACGGAAAGTCCCTGGCGTTGGATGACGGCAGTACTGGACTTGCTTTCAGCTTAACCACATTGCCGCCTGCCAGAATTTCATTAAATTTGGATGCCAAAAACTTTAATGACAATGAATTGCTCGCGCTAAACAGCTCTAAAACATTAACCTGGACTGTGACGAATACGAGCGACATCGACTTAAGCAACGTTATCATTAGCCCGGATACCGCAACGGGTATTTTAGGAATCAGTGGCATTGCGCCCAGCACTGTGGCTACGTGGCCTAAAGGACAAACGGTTACTTTTTCTACAACGGTTACTGCCCCGGCTATAGCACCTTCTGGTACGCATACTGAAAGTTGGCATTTAAGCTATGGCAGTGGAGCCCCATTGCCATTTAGCAATACCAGTAGCGGCATCAAATTCAGTTTAGTCACCCAATCGGGTGATAATGCTGCAACACTTAGCGTTATCGATAAAAACTTTGCTGACAACGATATTATTGCCATAGGTAGCAGCAAAACCATTACTTGGACAGCAAAAAATACCGGCAGTACTGACCTGACCAATGTGGTCATAACCCCTGGTTCTGCAACGGGTGGCCTGACTATCAACTCAATCAGCCCATCAACCATTAGTTCTTGGCCTCAAAATGGCACAGTGGCTTTTAGTGTTAATGTAACAGCACCGGAAAACGTTCTAGCCGGCACAAACAGCCAAAGCTGGAGTGCCAGTTATGATAATGGCAAGCCAGCACCGTTTATTGGTCAACCACTTAGCTTAAGTTTAAAAACTGAAGCAGCCAAAGTTGCAGTGAGCTTGGTTAACAAAGACTTTACCGATAACACGAATTTAGTTCGTGACAGCAGCACTGGCTTGATTTCCAAAACTCTGCATTGGACAGTTAAAAACGCTAGCGATATCACCTTAACCAATGTTGTGTTAACCCCGACTCTGGCTACGGACAATTTAACTGCTACAACCATTAACCCAGTTACGATTAGTAGCTGGAATAAAGGTGATAGCAAAACCTTTACCGTTACAGTATCCGCCCCAGCCGATGTGACTGCCGGTACGCATAGCCAAAACTGGGCATTAAGCTATGACGGCGGTAAGGCAGTACCGTTTAGCACAGGTCAATCGCTTGGCTATACCTTACAAACGACCAACCCGACCGTGTCTGCCAACGTTACTGGCAAATTCATCAATGGTGTTATGTTTAACAACGGTATTAACTTACGGGAAACCAATGGCACAATATCCAAAACCCTATCCTGGACGGTTGTTAACAACAGCAACATACCATTAACCAATGTGGTTTTAACCCCTGGCACGGCCACTGGCGCATTCACTATCGGCACCATCACACCATCGCCCATCGCCAATTGGCCAATCAATACCAGCCAAACTTTTTCAGTCCTAGTCACTGCGCCAGCCAGTATTCAAGCAGGCACCCAAACCCAAAGCTGGACGATGAGCTATAGCAATGGCAAACCAATACCTTTAACTGGCCAAACCCTTGGATTTGCACTTAATGTTCTAACCCAGGGTGAATGCCCTGCGCCATCGGCTCAGTCTGCGTCAGTAGCCAATGCCGCTGTGTTGTCTAATTTTATAAAAATCAGCGCGACTGGCTCCAAACTTAAATCCACCAGCCAAAAATGGTCATGTGTTTTGGATAGCAGTTCTGGGTTAATGTGGGAAATGAAAACGGATGATAACGGGTTGCATGATAAAGATTGGCTATATACCTGGTATCAATCAAATGGTTTAGTTGCTGGCACACCCAACGGTGGTGAATGTGGCAAGCAAGGCATTAATTGCGACACAGCAAGCTTTGTGCAAGCCGTCAATACTGAAAAACTCTGCGGCTACCAAGACTGGCGCATGCCGAGTGATGAAGAATTACTCGGTATTGTCAGTAAAGATCAAGTTGATCCAGCTATTAAAGAAGGCTTTTTCCCTTACACGCAACAGAGCATGTACTGGTCAGCTTCCGAAACGGATGATGGCAAGTCTGCCTGGTATGTGTCATTTGGCAGAGGTTTTCATGCGTGGAATCTTAAATCGTCACCCAGGTATGTAAGGTTGGTTAGAGGGAATTAAAATTAGGTAACGCTAAACCCATGAGTATGACGAGATATGTATCCAGTAATATACGGATCCTAGCAAGCTTAAAACCAAGTAAAACATTTGGAGCTGGTCATGGATTTAAAGTTTTCAAAAATTGCTCTGCCGTTAAGATAGGACAGATGAAGGCATCGGTAATACTGAGTAAGTCCTGATCCCCTGTTATCAAAAAATCGGCATGGCCTGCGGCAGCAAGTTGCAGGAATGGCAGATCGAAGGCATCACGGCAGTCTGGCGTTACTGGCGGCGGATTTGGAATAACTACACTGAGGCAGTAAGGCAAATAGTCGGCCAGTAACTCTTTCTGATCTTCAGCACTGAGCCTGAACTTTGGGTAAGCCAATACCCGAATTAACTCTGCCGCCGTATCTTTAGAAAGTAACGGTTGTATGCGCTTGTCCTGCCAAGCTAAGCGTAAGGGTGTTAATCGACCCTGAGCAAACACCAGAGCAGACAAAACCAGGTTGGTGTCGATGACGACGCGTGGCCTGTTGTTATCAGTCTTCATTTATTATGGGCTGTTGCATCCACAGATGATTCTCTAGCCCAAGCTACGGCGGAGGCAATATCTTGCTCTTGTAAATTTAACTCAGCGAGCTTGGCGCGTACTGCATCGCCGCGCTGGATACGGACTGGTGTCAATATAATCTGACCGTTACGGGTTTCCACATCAAAATAATCCGTAGCTCCCACAGCGGCAGTGATGCTCTTTGGCAGGGTCAGTTGGTTTTTTGATGTCATTTTGGCAAGCATGGCAACCACCTAATGCAAAAGTAAGGAAATCTTACTTTATACTCCTTGTAATAAAGCGTCAAGCAGCGTTTGGTTGCCAGGGTGAATCATTAAACGCTTCCGGCATTTGTCTCAGGTCTGCCTCCGGAAACGGCAAATAATCAGTCACGCTAAGAACCACCACAACCTGCTCTGCCATCACAAACTTAACATCGAACAATCGTGTTTAAACGAGCTTACAGACCTCGTCCAGCGACTATAAAAATCTTCGAGCCAACCCAAATAACCAAAGGTCTAATTAAACTATGTTATTTAACTGGATTGCGTTATTTAACATAGTTCAATTAGCGCTTTTGCTAAAAAAATGAGTTTAGTTCCAAAAAATCACCATTAATATTTCTAAAGCACCAACAAAGTCGGCAATGCCACACATTATTTCAGAATATAAATAATGGCATATATCTTGCTATTATTTAACCGACAAAGCCACACTTGTCGTAAGGCAAGGCCGGAAAGCAGTGGGTCTTTAGTTGTTTTTAAGACAGCCAAGCTACCACTAAACTTTAATTACTGATTTTTAGTGATTTTTTACTAACCGTCTTATGATTTTGGCCTTAAAAATAGCCAAATCCTAGACAACAAATTATCGAGGATCAATGAATGAAACCCTCTCATTTAAGTAGTTTATTATTTATTAGTTTATCAGCAGTAGCGGGTTCGGCTAGTGCTGCGTTAACGGGCACTGATACTGCAACAATAGACTTTTTAGGCATGAACGCGGGCCAGCCAGGGGCCGCTGCGGCTTATTACGGCAAAGCAAATATAGCCGACACTGCTGCGCAAGGTTGTAATGCAGCCGGCACCAAATGTTATTTTGAAGACGGCTTTTCAATAGGCTCAGTTATTGATCCCGCAGACTCAAGCGCCCACCTTCACCGCGGAGGCACATCTGTAGCCAGAGCACTTGAGTATCATGGAGACTCCGGCGGCATTTACGTTAGAGCATCTGATCTATCAGCATTCTCTCTGACTTCATTCAAATTTGACACAAGAGACTCCGGCACAAACCCTGCTGCAGGCACACCAGGAAGCAGTTTTGAAATACTAGGCTTTAACTCTGCTCTTAATGCCGACCTAACCACATGGGACTGGACTGCCAATCCAACTTATAACGGGGAACGCGTTGCTTATCAGGTGATTCCTAATAGTGGTAATTTAGACACCATCACGCTAAACGATGCTTTTAACAATGTATCCGCATTTTGGATTCACTATACAGGCTACCCGAAAGTTCCTACTGATGGCGTTGAATTTGACATCAAATTAAGCTCAGTCCAACTTGCTGCGCCAGCTGCAGTCCCCGTCCCAGCCGCCGTCTACTTATTCGGCACTGGCCTAATGGGCTTCTTGGCAATTGGAAAAAGAAGACGTTCAATCTAATTGGCGTCAGGCATAGTTAAATGCAAGATCAGCGCAATGCTGATTTGTCTTGTTGTTTCGGTCAATAACCCAGCTGGACTCGTTATTGGCTAAACAAGACTTGATCGCTCATTCTTAAAGCAGGTATTAAGAATGAGCGGCTCAAATTTCCGCACTAAAAACCAGCTTCTTAAAGAAAAACACTCTATCGTCCGCTGTTTTAATTAAATATTTATTCATGTCCAACTTTATGCAACTGGGCCAGATGGCCGTCCAAGCTAAAAACACTACTGAAGCGATTAAATGGTTTACCAAAGCCGTGGAAACTGACCCCAAAAATGCACAAGCCCTATCGTGCTTAGGTCAAACTTTATGCTGGCAAGGAAAGCGCACTGATGGCTTGGTTTACTTACATAATGCGGGCAAGCAATTAATTAAAGAGGCAAAAAAAACCAAAGACGTTACCCTACCGATTTTATTGGCAGAACAGCTGCAACACTGGGATGATTACACGGGCGCGCTCGATTTAGCCAAACAAGTTGTTCAAATCAACAACAAAGAAGTCGCTGGCTTTAGATTACTGGCTGTGACTTACTTACGCCTAAACCAAACCAAACAGGCCTTGGCAGCCGCTCAACATGCCCATAAACTAGCCCCAAACAATGCCATCATAAACATCCTGCTTGCCCCTCTTGAGGCAGCCACCGGTCAGCGCGAGCTAGCAGTTAACCGTTTAGAAAGCGTACTTAAAAATAATTTATCACCAGAAGAAAGCTATCGTGCCCACAAAGAGCTAGCCTTAATTCTGGATAAACTAGCACGATATGACGATGTTTTTGCCCATTTACATGCGGCTGCCGAAGCAGCCAAAGCTATTCCGCAAGTGCAAGAGCAGGATGCCAATCTAGTTCCAAACATGCTTAAAGCACATACGGAAAACTTTACTCAAGCCCTGCTTTCCCGCTGGGCGGGCTGTGATTTTGCCGACACCCAGACACCGGTATTTTTAATTGGCTTTTTGCGTTCTGGCACCACCATGACCCAAGAGGTTCTGGATGCCCACCCAGATGTGTTTGTATCTGATGAAACCGACTTTATTCCCTGCGTTATGCAAGAACTTGCCAGGCTATCAAATCATCAAGGTAGTGTTTATGAACAACTGCAAAATAGTGATTTAGATGGCATTAATCATTTGCGCCAATTTTACTGGCAGCTGGCCAAAGCGCGTTATGGCGATAAAGTTAAGCAACGCTGCTTTGTCGACAAAACCACCATGAACACCATTGATCTGGGCTTTATCAACTGCATCTTTCCAGACGCCAAAGTGTTGTTTCTGCTACGCGACCCTAGAGACGTGCTATTAAGCTGCTACATGCAAATCATGATCCCCACCGCCTCTACGGTGCAGTTACTAAGCTGGCAAGGCGGGGCAGAATTCTATGCGCAAACAATTAACTGGTGGCAGCATATTAAGCAACGGATGAGTCTTAAATTTTTGGAATTTAAATATGAAGATGCGGTTACTGATTTTGAAGGCACCTATCGCAAGGTGTTTGATTTTATTGGCTTGGACTGGAATCCGGCCGTAGTTAATTTTCATCAGAGTGCGGCTAAAAAGCATATTGTCAGCCCCAGTTTTAATCAAGTAACCCAGCCGCTTTATACGTCATCGGTTTCCAGATGGCGACGGTATGAAAAAGAATTTGAGCCGATTAACGGTATTTTGCAGGCATTCTTAAAATCTTACCATTAACTAACAGCGTTCAATAGCTGCTGATGGGCAAGATCTTCTAACCAACATGCCGAAGTACTGATATAGGCATGTTCGATTCTTCACTACATCACTCACTTTCAAAACACCAAAAGTTTAAGCAACGTTAAAGCTGTCGCCGAACCGAACTGATGCGCGTAATTAGGCGGGCAAAATAGCGTTGCCTACCCAAGACTTGGTTTAATTATTGCTTAAATACAAGTCAGCTTAAATAAGAATTTAAGCCACCCTCAAACCTATAGGGAAGTAACAATATCTACAAAATATCGAGATATTTTGGCAATTAAAATTTATTTTCGGAGTAATTATGTCTTTAAACAAAACAAAATTAGCTAAAGCCCTTGCGATTGCAATGGCGGGTAGTGCGCTTTCTGTAACTAGCATTTCTGATGCCTCTGCCTCAGCTACTACTATGTATAATTTAACCACTTCATATGGTGATGACAATAGCACCAACACGGAAATTTGCGCGCCCTGCGCACCCGGAACAGATGGCTGGCTTTATGGTTTCCAGACCCCATCAAATGGCACAGATACTTCCATAGCAAACTGGGCAGGCACCAGTGGAACCAACAAAACACCGTTTGGCTACGCAGGCGCACACTTAAATTGGGCACTGCACATGACATCTCACGATGCCGCTGAAATTTCCAGCCAAGACTCGTTAACTCGGTATGGTGTTGCTGCCGACATTGATACAGCCAAAGGCGCATGGAGCGACCTAGCTGAAAATCCAGGCTCACAGGGATGGCGTCATGATCTTGATTTTGGCTTATTTAAAACGGATGTAGGCGGAACAGTAACCTTAAGCGCACAAACACTAACACCTAGCGCTTTTAGTTTTGGCTATACCATCTTCAAAGGCATGAACTCATCACTTACTTATCTACATCACGATTTTTGGAATGTTGACAACAATATCAATGGCTTAAGTGAAAACTCATTACCTGGTGGCGGAACAAATTTTGATCCTGATGGCGCAGGCCCGTTAACTGGTGTTGACGCCATCGTAGCGTATAGCGTTGGCGGTGCCAACCCCCGCAACATCAATACGATTAGTTTTGATGCAGAAGCTGGACAGGTATACACAATTGTAATAGGTGGATACAGAAACGGCTCTTATACAGAAACGGTTGACGGTTATAGATTAAATGTTAGCAGTGTCAGCAACGTGCCTGTACCGGGCGCTTTATGGTTATTTGGTAGTGCAATGATGGGGTTGATTGGCTATCAGCGCAAACAAAACAAAGCTTCCGCTTAATTCCCTAAACAGCTTTAGCGAAACCCGCTTTTACTTGGTATTGGCGGGTTTTTTAAGTTATACGATTTTAATTCCAGATCTCTCAATTGAATAAATTTTTGAGGCAAAAAATGAACAAGATACCCAAATTATTACTTGGTGTGGGTTTGCTTATTGCAAATAACGCCTTTGCGCACGGCCCACTACCAACACCTCTGATTGACGTGCCAATTCCAGAAGTACCAGGCTTGCTTGATGGCGCAAGCCCTATTGTAGTCAATAAAGATATGGCTATTGCTTTAGGAAAAGCCTTGTTTTGGGATACCAATGTCGGTAGTGACGGCATGGCTTGTGGCTCTTGCCATTTCCATGCTGGCGCCGATGCCCGAGTCAAAAACCAGATTAATCCAGGTGGCGATAAAAGCAATAACCCCACTCCACAAACTTTCGACACCCTGGAATCTGGAGCAGGTGGTCCGAATCATACATTAAGCTTGGCAGACTTCCCTTTACATGCGTTCAATGACTCACTAAGCCAAACCAGCGGTGTGCAACATACCACGGATGATGTGGTTGCCTCGGCTGGTACATTTAGCGGCAGGTTTAAATCCGTGCCGCAATTAATTGGCTCAGCAGATGCTTGCGACCGCAGTGCAGACCCTGTTTATCATGTTGGCAACACGGGTACACGCCGAGTAGAGCCAAGAAATGCCCCCACTGTTATTAACGCTGTCTTTAATTTCCGCAACTTTTGGGATGGCCGCGCCAATAACACATTTAACGGCAGCAGCCCCTGGGGCGAAAGAGATCCTAATGCGGGTGTATGGGTGCAAACCAGCCCCCGTGTAGTTGAAAAACAGCGATTGCACTTGATCAATTCATCCTTAGCCTCGTTATCAGTTGCACCGCCATTAAGCGATGCAGAAATGAGCTGTCGAGGAAGAAATCTTGCCCTGATAGGCAGAAAACTGTTGAGCCGCCAGCCTTTGCAATATCAAAACGTACATGCGGAAGACAGCGTATTTGGACCCTTAAATTTAACTTACAGCACTACTGGTTCATTAAAACCCAGCTTGCGTACCACGTATAAAACCATGATCACTAAGGCGTTCAACCCCAAGTATTGGGCTTATGGTGCTTTAGGGCCATTTGGCACACCCGGTGTTGGGCAAATGCCTTATAACCAAGTTGAAGCTAATTTCTCTATGTTTTTTGGCATTGCCTTGCAAATGTACCAATCAACCTTAGTTTCTGACCAGGCACCCATTGACAAAACACCTAGAGACGCCGGCCTCTATCCTACTTGGGTAGGAATGGGTAAAACAGCCACAGAAATTGCACAGTTAAAACTTGGCATAAGATTGTTTGAAGGCAGCCATTGTCTTATGTGCCATTCTGGCCCAACTATGACAGCAGCCTCTATAAAAACCAATGCCACATTAGTAACCCCACTGCCTGACAAGTTTTATGGACCAGCTCACAGCCGAATTGCATACGGCCCTTATGCGCTGGGTGGTGGCCCAATTGAAAGCAATCAAGCACTGGCCGCAGGTATTAGCTCGAGTACAAACTTGATTAATCGTGACAACACAAATGGTGGCCTTAAGTTACATGATCTAGGGTTTGCAAATACGAGCGTCGCAGATCCATCTGCTGATCGAGGATTAGGAGGCACGGATGACTTTGGCAACCCACTATCTTTTGCGGATCAATATGTACAGTACTTATTAGGCAATTATTCTAATGTATTGGACGCAGGTATTATAACAACCAAAGCTTGCGACTTTATCAAACCAATTAGTATCAATCAGAGTGCACTGCTAGATGGTGTATTTACGGCTTTTCAGGGAATTGAACCGGACGGCACTCGTGAGCAATCACTCAGAAATCAGGGTTGTCAGGACCCCCTAGACGCTTTTATTCCTACAGTGAGTGCGGCGAATGCTGCATTAACTGCAAACCCTGCCTTATTAGCAACAGCAAAACAGGCAGCTTTTAAAGTTCCTGGCTTACGCAACGTGGAGTTAACTGGACCTTATATGCACAACGGCAGCATGGCAACACTAGAGCAAGTCCTTGAGTTTTATACACGGCACGGTAATTTTGAAAATCCCGATAAAAACTCAAACGTGACAAATATACAAATACTGACTTTCAAATCTGGACAACGAGACTTAGTACAACTCCAAAAAAACAAAGACGCCTTATTGGCATTCCTAAAAACCTTCACCGACGATCGCGTGCGCTACGAAAAAGCACCGTTCGATCATCCTGAGATCTCTGTGCCACATGGTCACGTCGGTAATGATGTGATTGCTACTCCAGGCAATCCATTAAACCCAGCTCTGGCTAAGGATGAGTTTTTAGTTGTGCCTGCGGTTGGTGCCAATGGTAATGCGCAGCCGTTGCTACCGTTTGACCAGCTTTTGGCGCATTAATTGCGTTAGTAAATATAAATATGCCCAGTTATTCTGTCGATTTGTTTAACTGGGTAACTATTCAACATGATGTAACAAATTAATTTTTCTGGATTTACTGATGAAAACTTCCATTTTTAAAAAACGCATGGTTTCTGCTGTGTTATTGGCCTGCTTGTCACCTATAGGCATACAAAGTGCCCAAGCCGCAGCCAGCTTTAGCAGTTATGCCACAATATCTTATACCGTTCAAAATATTGTAAACCTAACGAATTCCGGTGATTTTTCAACCTTGAATGTTAACGGCTCTCTAACAGTGCCTAACGATCAAAGCTGGCAAAATATTACAGGCACGGGATCGGTTACGCCCTCTATTAGCAGCCCAGAGGTGACCATTTTTACCCCTCAAATTGGCAGTGTTTTCAGCAAAACCTTTCAACTAGATGGCTCTGCCAGTGATGGCGGCAATGTAGATACTCGTTATCTATCATTGTTTTCTTTGGGTTTTAATAATACGTCCAGTACTGACAGTTTTGCTATTGATCTGAGTTTATCCTACCAGCTGCATACTTTGGCAAACGCAGATAATACTGAAGATTCGGCAGCGACTGACATTGCCATCAGTTACTATAATCAAGACTACTCTTTGTTTGGCAATGATTACTTGGCAGCAACTGATTTGTTACAAAACCCAGATGTATCTGTCGCTTTACCGTCATATAGTTTTACATTAGCAGCTGGCACACAGGCGTCTATTGGCGTTGATGCAACGATTACAGCGAAACTACAAGCATCGCCAGCCACAGTCCCCGTGCCTTCAGCGGTATGGTTATTTGGAACAGGATTGGCAGGCTGGTTTTTTAGGCCTAAATCAAAAAGCCAATTTGCATTATAGTTTTGTAAGCTAAGCCCGTAGCCCGCACAGTTGACTGCGCGGGCTTTGCTTTATCCAATATGCGTTATTCCCGCCAGCCAAGTCTAGGCATGGGCAGCCATTTGAAGCCACAGCTCATAATCACCACCCCTGCGACAAAACGCAGGGCGAACGAGCTATGATGCCGCAGCGGCACTTTTATTGTTATCAGTCCGCCAACACAGCGGCACATTCAGCAGGCAATACCGGCATTTCTCTAGCTTTGGGCTTTTTCTTACCGAGTTCCGCTTTGGCTTCAGCAGAAAACCACCAAGCCAGGTCCGCACCACAGCCATCACCAGCCGGAATGGGCTCTTGGCCTTGACAGGCACGGTTGTTGGGTGGGCATTTAAGGCGCACATGAAAATGGTCGTCATGCCCGTACCAGGGTCTTATTTTGTGTAACCAATCGTGCCGTCCTGGGCTTTGACATAACTGGCGTTTTACGCCTGCGTGCACAAAAATTCGTTCAACTTCGGGTCTTCTGGCCGCTTCTTCCAGAACGCGTTCGTTGGCGACTGCCCATTGTGCGTGATTTATTGCATCGGTATTAGCAAGAATAACCGACGGCGCGCCCCATTTTTCCCGCTCGGCTGGTGTTAAAGTACGGCTGGCAGCAATGGGGGATAATAAATACCACATATCCACATCCAGGCCGCTTTGATGACTACGATGACCAGTTAACGTGGGCCCGCCGCGCGGTTGGCCTAAATCGCCAACCAAGAGCGTTCCTAAGCCATTGCTATCAGAAATTTGTGCCAGTTGTTCAATAAAATTTATTAGCTCGGGATGGCCAAAATTGCGCTTGCGCGCCAATCGCATAACTTGATAGCCTTTGCCATTAATTGGAAGCGCAATCGCGCCCGTAACACAACCTGCAGTATACGAACCAATGCTTTGGCTAAGTCCGGCAGTGGGATAAGCAACTTGACCCCAGCTATTTACAAAAGGCGCTGTCATTGCAGTGGACGCGAGGGTTAACAAGGAAATAAACAGTAAAAATTTCATTTTGTTAGCTATTTAAGGGAAAGAAAAGCTTATTTTACTTATGAAAACTGAATGTGGGTAATCGGCAAGATTAAATATTGGCACAACGATAAAAAATAAATAGTCCAACACAAGAAATATCTTCCCTCAATTTCTGTAGATGCGATTTTAACAACCTCGGGTGAATGAACTTACCCTTTTCAGGTTAACCAATTAAACTAGAGCATATTCCAAGGCTTAACTCTTATATGAAAACCTGAGTACTTGCTATGACACACTACGATGTATTCAATGGCGACGCTGATGGCATTTGCGCGCTCATTCAGCTCCGACTTGCCAAGCCCAAGGAGGCGATTTTAATTACCGGCGTCAAGCGGGATATTGAGTTGCTGAAGCAAGTATCTGCTCAACCTGCTGATCAAATTACGGTGCTGGATATTTCGCTGGCAAAAAATCGTCCTTATGTGGATAAATTATTACAGCAACAAGCGGACATTTTTTATGTTGACCACCATCAAGCTGGCGAAATTCCTGACAATGCAAAGTTACAAACCCTGATTAATACCGATGCCAACATCTGCACCAGCTTGCTAATTAATGACTTTTTACAAGGCCATAGCCAAGCTTGGGCTGTAGTTGGTGCATTTGGTGACAATCTGCAAGAAAGTGCCGCGAACGCAGCTTTGCCTTTAAACTGGACAACTCAGCAACTTGAACAAATTAAAAACCTGGGCATTTGCATTAACTACAACAGTTACGGCAATTGTGTGGCAGATTTACATTTTCCGCCTGATGCTTTGTACAAAACCCTGGTAAATTACAGCTCGCCCCTGGATTTTATTAGTGATAATAATCTGATCTATCAACAATTATTGACTGGCTATGCGGAAGATTTGATAAGTGCCCAGCAAATAAAATCAGAATTTAGTAATGATGCTGTCTGCGTAATCATTTTGCCGGACGAGGCTTGGGCCAGGCGAATTAATGGTGTTTTAGGAAATGAACTAGCTTCTCAGAATCCTGATAAAGCGCATGCCATCGTAACAATTAATGCAACAGACGGTTACCAAATCAGTGTGCGCGCACCTTTGATAAATAAAACCGGCGCAGATGAGTTGTGCAGTAAATTTGCAACAGGTGGCGGTCGTAAAGGCGCTGCAGGTATTAATCATCTTCCCAAGCATCAGCTACCCGATTTTATTCGAGCGTTTATTGAAAAATATAACTAAAAATAGAGCTAGAAACAACGTAACTGTTTAGTAAATGTGAGTTTGGCATGCTAGGCAATTCTACTCATTTTCACTGCCTGATTGATGCGGAAACGCGTGGGTCGTTGCGAAAAATCAATAAACTGATGTCAATTCTTGAGCACAAACTATGCAAGCATAGATATGTTTATTAAATGCACATCAAAAAGCAACTGAGCTTAACAAGTTTTTATTGATTATTTATTGATCGCTAGAGAAATCTCTAATTGAACTATGTTATTTAACGTACTTTTTATACGGCATATGACACAGCTTTTAAAACCTTAATTAAAACAATGCTGTAGAACTAGCAAAAAACATCAAAATGCGGCATTTCCCACAATATTTAAATTTCTTAGTTGACTAACTTTTACTTATAAAATTTCAGCTGCTTCCACTTTAAATCATGCAGAATGAAAAGTGGCCCCGCTTATTCTTGCAAAACCTTAGCCTCCAAACAGCTGATGATCAATTAGATCACATAAACAATGCGTAACCAGCAGATGAACCTCCTGTATGCGGGCACTGGCTTGAGAAGGCACACGTATTTCCAAATCCGTTTCATTCAACAATGGCGCAATCTTGCCGCCATCACTGCCAGTTAAAGCGATAACCGCTATGTCCTTATCATGGGCCGCCGTTATGGCTTTAGCAATATTGATCGAATGGTGGCTGTCATTAAACACCACTAACACATCACCACTTTGACCGATAGCTCTAAGCTGTTTGGCAAAAACATCATCAAAATGGTAATCATTGGCAATGGCTGTGATTGTGCTGGTATCTGAACTCAGTGAAACGGCAGGCAAGGATGGCCTGACACGCTCAAACTGGTTAATCATTAACGTGACCAGCAATTGCGCACAAAAAGCAGAGCGACCATTGCCGCAGCTGATAATTTTTTTATCATTTAACAAGCTGTTAACGATGCGTTGAGAGGCGAATTCGATAATTTCACATAGGCTGTTCATAGCATCCTGGTTGGTTTGGATGCTGTCAGAAAAATGGTTGATAATGCGGTCTTGTAGACTCATGCTTAAATATTATGTTTGAAAAGCGTTAGTTATCCATTCAATTTTATTACCGGTAATGGCAACAACATCAAAGCGAATGGATCTGTTAGTTGGATTTGTGGCTAAATAATGCTGTGTGGCTGCAATTATACGAGATTGTTTACGCTGAGTAACGCTTTCTAAAGCGCCACCGTATTGGTTATTCTTGCGGAACCTGACTTCAACGATAACCAAAACTTGCTGATCCAGCATGATTAAATCCAACTCGCCGTATTTACAGCGGTAGTTTCTGCTGACTGGTTGCAAACCATTTTTTATCAGGTACTGGTGAGCTTGCTGTTCGGCCGTGTCGCCGCGCAGCAAATGCGCGGCTTTGGCCTTCAACCCGTCAAATTGCATCAATTGCTGGGTGATGGTGATTGACCTGCTATTACGCTCGGTTGTCCGTTGTTAAATTTTGCACAGGTTAATTGGCGTTTAATTCGGTTATCTGGCGTTAACGTCAATTTACCAGTTGCACCAGACAAGCCATCTATATCCCTGGTGTTCAGGCGGTTGGCTAACTTAAACGCGTCAATACCCATCGCAATTAAACGCAAATAGGAGTTAGGGTATGATTGCCAGGTTTCTCTTGTTGAATTCATGCTCAATTCTCCAGGATACACATTGTCGAAAACCCAAGGGGTGTCGCAAAAAGTTATCTTGTTAAGATCAGCATCTAACTCAGGATTAGCCAAACCGGTATAGACGTTTGGCATGGCATAGACAGGCACAGCGGCGGCATGAAAGAGTTGCAATTGTGGATTGATTAAACGGGCTTGATCGCTATGGGCGCTTAAAAAAATCACATCCACATCATTGCGTCGCCGAGCTGAAAAAACAATGTTGGGCACAATTTCTGCCAATTTGCGGTATCTGAATTCACTTTCGTTAATATTTAGCAGCTTTTTTATCACACTAGAGAAGTCTGTCTCTTTAGGATTATAGGTTTGTGAATCTATAATCGAACCATCCAGGCGTTGCCAGTCTTCTGCAAAATAACTTGCAATTCGGCTACCTTGTTCATTGTTTGGCACCAACACCAACGCTTTTTTCAAACCATCCTGCGCAGCTTTGTTAGTGATTTCAGCAACATCATCCATCGGGCTTAAACCAAATTGAAATAGGTTTTCCTTTTGTAAACTGGGCACATGATTTAAGGCCAACACAGGAATAGTTAAATTAGTGGTACTGGCTAAATTTTGGATGCTTTCCTTGCTTAGCGGCCCGATAATAAGATCAGCGCCATCGCTAATGGCTTGATTATAAACACTGGATAACGCGGGCTGCTCGCTGTTATAAAAGCGATAGCTGGGTTTATTGGCGATATTGCTGGGGCTATTGTAAGCCAGCATAAATCCAGCCCGAATGGCTTTACCCGCTTGGGCAAACGGGCCGGTTTCCGGCAAAAACAGGGCAATCGTATTTGGCTGCATAAAATTGCGTTCTACCGGTTTTTGTGCTGTTTTAGTGGGTGTTTCCATCGCTAAAATGGCAGAATTTCCTGAGTGACCAGGATAGGTCTCGCGCCATTTTGCTAACTCGGCATTAAAATTGCCATTGGCTTGACCTTTTAGCTTTAACACGCTGGCTAAGGTCATCCACCCGGCTAAATCAATGTCCGTTTGGGTTTGGTAAGCGTTTTGCAGCTCTGCGGTCGGAAGTAGTTTTAAGGTTTCCAAGATTGCAGCCTGATTTTTATTGTATTGCCCCTGGTCGGTTAATAAGGCATTCAGGGTGATTCTGGCTTTTGCACTTTCCAATAAATTACCGGCCAGTGAATGCCCAAAAGACAAAGCCTGGTAGTATTTAATTTTGTCACTGGTATTCAATTGCTCAGGCTGCAACTTGTTTAAAGTATCAATAGCCTGTTCAGCTTCTCCAAAACTCAACATGATTTGGCTATACAACAAATTTAACTGGTTGGCCTCTTCTGGCGATAGGGATTGCTTATCCAGCTCATCGACAGATTTTTTAGCTAATGCGCCCTTCCCTGATTGAATAAGCCCTTCAATGCTTTTAAATTTTTGCTGAATCTGTTCCGGTGATAATGCCGATGTCGATTGCTGGTATGATGGCGATTGGTAAACCGGCGCATTGTATTCAGATGAACCGCTTATGGCCGGTTTGGATGCGCATCCTGATAACAGGCATAAACAGGGCAGCAGGCTATACAATAGGAATGACTGATGCGATTGGACATATTTTAATTTAGATGGGTGTTTCATATGAGAGAACCGAATGTCAAGTGAATGCGGTAAATTATACGTGGTTGCTACGCCAATAGGTAATTTAGCTGATATAAGTTTTAGGGCTATTGAGATTTTAAAACAGGTTGATTTAATAGCCGCCGAGGATACCCGTCATGTTTCTGGATTACTAAAGCACTACGGTATCAATAACCGACTGATGGCGTTGCATCAACATAATGAAGAAAAAGCAGCTATCAACGTAGTTGCAAAATTACGCGAAGGCCAATCTATTGCCTTGGTTTCAGATGCAGGCACTCCTTTACTTAGCGACCCGGGTATGCCGCTGGTCAAATTAGTTAAAGAATCCGGCCTTGAAGTCATTCCCATTCCCGGCGCATGCGCACTGATTGCTGCATTAAGTGCAGCCGGATTGCCAGTGAGTAAATTTTGTTTTGAAGGTTTTGCGCCGCGTACATCATCCACCCGCAGAGCATTTTTTACAGAAAAGCTAGATTCGCCAGTAACCTGGATATTTTATGAATCCAGTCATCGCATTTTGGCTTCATTGCAAGACATGGCTACGGTATTGCCGCTGGATCGCCAAATCGTGATCGCCAGGGAATTGACCAAATTGCACGAAACCATCGTTAAAGCCACATTAGCAGATGCGCTGGCCTTGGTGGAACGGGATGAAAATATGCGCAAAGGTGAATTTGTCGTGATTGTGGATGGCGCTGAAGTTGAAAAAGTTAAGGATTTAAGCATCGAACAACAAAGAGTTTTAGCGGTGTTATTAAAAGAGTGTTCATTAAAGACCGCAGTGGCGCTTGCTGAAGAAATTACTGGTGCCAGAAAAAAGCTGCTTTATCAAGCGGCATTGGCCATGGAAACCCACGGTGCAACTCTGTAATTGTGTTAGTTAAATGAATAAAAATCAATTCTGCTTTTATGGTACACTCCTTGCTGAAAGAGTTGGCTGAGCAGTCGCTGTTTTATCGCAAGATAAAATGGAGGAAAGTCCGGGCTCCACTGGGCAGAGTGCCAGGTAACGCCTGGGAGGCGTGAGCCTACGGAAAGTGCCACAGAAAATATACCGCCTGTTTACAGGTAAGGGTGAAATGGTGCGGTAAGAGCGCACCGCGCGTTTGGCAACAAACGTGGCAGGGCAAACCCCACTCGGAGCAAGATCAAATAGGGGAACAGACGCGTGGCCCGCGCGGTTCCTGGGTAGATTGCTTGAGCTGAAAGGTGACTTTCAGCCTAGATGAATGACTGTTCTCGACAAAACCCGGCTTATAGGCTAACTCTTTCTTTCTATATTATTTTTTATAACTCTTCTGGTTTTTTTGTCTATATCTACTCAATTGCACGTGACTAAGTGTCACCATTTTTAGAACTTCTGTGCCTCTCAAAATATTTTCCAAAACAATTTCAGAGCGATAGCTTGATAAATTGCCTTAGTAAAATTGCACACTTTATTGATTAATCATGTAATTTATTTTTCAATTTCTGCAATCTGTTCACCCTCCCTTAAGCATCCCCTAAGTCATTGTCAAAAAAGAAACATTTTAAATGAAATCATTCTTGACTAAGAACAAATTGAAATCTATAGTGATTATAGAGTGGAGAAAAGTGGGAAAAAATGGTTTTTTTTGGAGATTTTGGGGTAAAAATTGTTTCGAGGCACTAGTTCAATCAATTTAGACGGTAAAGGCCGACTGGCAATTCCTACTCGTTATAGAGAGGAGTTACAGGAATGTTGCGACTGTCAACTGGTGCTTACTGTTGCTGTCAATGAGCGCTGTATTGGTGAACCTGGCTGCTTATGGCTCTACCCGCTGGCTGAATGGGAAAAGCTGGAACAAACCATTAATAAACTACCCACTTTAAATAAAATGGCCGGAAAGCTAAGACGATTTGTAATAGGCAATGCCTCTGAATGCGAAATGGATAACCAAGGCAGGTTGCTACTTCCTGAAAAACTGCGTTCTTTTGCCAATATGGATAAAAAAATCGTTCTTGTTGGGCAATTAAACAAGTTTGAAATATGGAACGAAGATGCTTGGATTGCCAAAGAAAACGAATGGATGAATGGCGATGACGTTGAAGGCTTAGAAGAACTCGGTTCATTGTCATTCTGATATGGTGATATATATCGCCCTATCAGCATGCGCAAAGCAATAAACGGGAGGTTTTAAATGGAACATTTGCCCGTCATGTTTGCAAAAGCACTGGAACAGCTGTCAATAAAGCCTGATGGGGTTTATTTGGATTGCACTTTTGGTCGCGGCGGACACAGCTCAGGAATTTTAGCGCAATTAAATGCTAACGGACGCTTAATCGCCCTGGATCGGGATATTGAAGCCGTCAATTCGCCTGTGGCCCAGCAACTCCAGCAAGATAACCGCTTTAAACTTGTGCATAGCTGCTTTTCTGAGCTGGGCAGTGTGCTGGCAAACGAAGGCCTTGTGGGAAAAATAGACGGTATTTTGATGGATTTGGGAGTGTCATCTCCCCAATTAGATAATCCGGACAGAGGCTTCAGCTTTATGCGAAATGGCTTGCTGGATATGCGTATGGACACAAGCACTGGTGTTTCAGCCCAACAATGGCTCGCTACTGTTGATGAACAACATTTAATTAAAGTGTTATTTGAGTTTGGTGAAGAACGCTTCGCTAAACGAATTGCAAAAGTGATTATCGAAACCAGAAAGACCACTGCGATTACAACAACTAAGCAGCTAGCAAAACTGATTGAGGAAGCCATCCCGTTTAAGGAAAAACACAAACATCCAGCTACACGGACATTCCAAGCCATACGCATTGAGATAAACCGTGAGTTTGATGAATTAAAAGCAGCATTACAACAGGCGGCAGTAGTACTAAAACCAAACGGGCGCCTTGTTGCAATCTCTTTTCATTCACTGGAAGACAGAATTGTTAAACGTTTTATCCGCGACGAATCCGGTGCCAAGTATGATCCTGGCAAATTTCCGGTAAAAGAAGCCGATATTCAAAAAGGATTGTTACAAAAAATTGGCAAGGCATTAAAAGCCGATCCATTAGAAATAGAGCAAAACCCAAGAGCAAGAAGTGCAGTCATGCGAGTTGCAGAGAGAGTTTAAGTGGGAATCGGGCGCATTTTTGTTATGGGAACTTTTTTGCTGGCTTTGCTGATTTCGGCAATGGCAGTGATTTATTGCAAACACTATTCCCGCTTGCTGTTTATTGAAATTCAAAAACAGGAAGCCGCCTTAGATCAATACGAAGTGGAATGGGGGCAATTGCAATTGGAATTAACAACGTTAACTGAAGAAAATCGGGTAGAACTAGTAGCTCGCAATCGCTTAAAAATGATTGTGCCACTTCGTGAAAAAATTGTTTATATAAAACCGTAAATGATAGTTTTTCAAAATCAATACAAAGCACACAAACCCATTCCATCCAGCGATTTTTCTGGAAGAAGAAAGTTTGTGCAAGCATTTATGATGACCTGCATGGTTGTATTGGTTAGTCGTGCCGTTTATTTACAGGTATTTAATAAAGATTTTTTAAAAAAAGAAGGCGAGCAGCGCTATGTGGATGAGGTGTCCATATCGGCTTATCGCGGCATGATCACGGACAGAAACGGTGAGCCGCTGGCAATCAGTTCGCCAGTGCAAACTATCTGGATCAACCCTAAAGAATTAAAAGGTGTGACCGAAGGCGAGTTGAAGGTTGCAGTTAAAGCGATGGCTAAAGCGCAAGGTCAAAAATTGACTGATCAACAAAAACAAGCCTTATTCGTAGAGCTACAGCAACAAAAGCACCAAAAAGTAGTGGCTATGGAAAAAATCCTGAAATTACCGTCAGGAAAAATAACTGAACTACTGCCTTCTGACACAACCAAGCAGTTTGCTTATGTTGCCAGACGCATCACACCTGATCTTGCTGACCAAGTTAAGGCGCTAAAACTGGTGGGTGTAAATATTGACCGCGAGTTTAAACGTTATTATCCGGCCGGAGAAGTTTCTGCACATTTGGTTGGTTTTACTGATGTTGACGACGTAGGTCAGGCTGGCGTGGAAGCAGGTTACGAAAACATGCTGAAAGGCACGCCTGGCAGCAAACGCGTAATCAGGGATGGTCAACGTCAAATTATTGATGACATTGAAAATATAAGAGAACCGATTGCCGGTAAAAATGTAGAACTCAGCATAGACCAGCGCATTCAGTATCTGGCCTACCGCGAGCTACAAAAGGCAATGGAGGAAAACAAGGCCAAATCAGCGGCTTTGGTTGTATTGGATGCAAAAAGTGGTGAAATTTTGGCTGCAGTAAACCAGCCGTCATTTAACCCAAATACCCGAAAAGAATTAAAAGAATCGCTGTACCGCAATAGAGCCATGACCGATATTTTTGAACCTGGCTCAACTGTTAAACCTTTTGTGGTGGCAGCGGCGTTAGATGGCAAATATATCCGCCCTAACTCTTTGTTTTTTACTAACGGCATGTACCAAATTGGGAATCATGTTGTTAAGGACGTGCATAACTACGGCACCTTGGATTTAACCGGTGTGTTAAAAAAATCCAGCAACGTAGCAGTAAGCCAAATGGCTTTAAAAATGCCACCTAAATATTTTTGGAACATCTACAGCAAACTGGGTTTTGGCACATCGGCTGGCGCAGGTTTTCCTGGAGAAGCTAGCGGAAGATTATTGGACTATCACCACTGGCATGATTTTGACCGCGCCACCATGTCCTTCGGTTATGGCTTGAGCGTTTCAGCCGTGCAATTGGCCAGAGCCTATACCGCACTGGCGGATGGAGGCGTATTGCACTCGGTTAGTCTGTTAAAGCGTGATGAAGACTTGGATGCACGGCGGGTATTTTCCACCAAAACAGCCAAAAGCGTTAGAGCCATGATGGAGCATGTGATCTTAAAAGACGGTACCGCTTATGAGGCCAGAGTGGACGGCTATACCGTAGCCGGTAAAACCGGGACGGTTAAAAAAGCGACTAGTCACGGCTATACCGAAAAAACTTATTTTGCAGTATTTGCCGGTATGGCGCCAGCCACCAATCCGCGTTTGATTGTGGTGGTTATGATTGATGAGCCATCTGCGGGCAAATATTACGGCGGCTTAGTTTCTGCGCCTGTGTTTTCCAGAGTTATGGGCGAAGCCTTACGTGTATTAGGCGTTGCGCCCGACCAGGAAGACTCAATGCCCATCTTGCTAAGCGAGCAAGGTTACTAAGCTTATGAGTATTAAATTAAGTCAGCTATTAAACGGATTTGCAATTATCGATCAGGATTTCGAGATTAGCGGCATAACATTGGACAGCCGCACGGCAAGCGCTGGCTCTGTATTTATCGCTTTGGATGGCTCCAACCAGCATGGTTTAAGTCATGCTGAGCAGGCAATTGCCAACGGTGCTGCTGTTATTGTTTATGAAAACAGCGTTCAGGCTAACCATCTGGCAGATGCTATAAACTCAGTGCCTGTTATTGCAGTTGCCGGCCTGGCAGAAAAACTGGGTGAAATTGCAGCGCGATTTTATGGGCAGCCGTCACAACAGGTTTCTGTCATTGGCATCACTGGCACTAACGGCAAAACGTCGTGCAGCCAGTTTTTAGGGCAAGCGTTAGAGCATTGCGGAATTATTGGCACGTTGGGCTGGGGTACTTGGGGTTCATTAAAACAAACCGTCAATACCACACCGGATGCAATTGCAGTACAGCGTATGCTGGCTGAGTTACTTAACCAAGGCAGCAGTTCTGTCGCGATGGAAGTGTCATCCCACGGCTTGCACCAGGGACGCGTAAACAATGTGCAATTTAAAGGCGCGGTTTATACCAATATCAGCCGTGATCATTTGGATTACCACGGCAATATGGATGACTACTTACAAGCTAAATTGCAACTACTTAAGTCACCAAACTTAGAGTTTGTAGTGATCAATGCAGATGACGCTTATAGCGCACAAATTATTGCCGCCGTACCGCAATCAGTACGCATTTGGTTAGTCAGCACAAAAAATGTCGCTAACAATATTGGCGAGTTGGTACTAGCAAAAAACATTCAGCAGCAAATGCAAGGCATTGCTTTTGACGTCTGCTGGAATGGCTCTCAACAAGCCATCACTGTGCCGGTATTTGGTGAATTTAATATAGAAAACAGTTTGCTCGTACTGGCCGTTATGCTGGCTATGGGCATTAGTCTGCAAGATGCAGCTATCAGACTGGCAAAGATAAAACCGGTTACTGGACGTATGGAATGCTTTGGCGGCATCAACGCACCACTGGTATTCGTTGATTATGCCCACACTCCAGATGCTTTAGATAAGGTGTTGGGCGGTTTAAAAAAGCATTGCCAGCAAAACTTGTGGGTTGTGTTTGGCTGCGGCGGCAATCGAGATGCGGGCAAACGTCCTCAGATGGGCGCTAGCGCAGAAAAATGGGCGGATCATGTACTTGTTACTGATGACAACCCGCGTTTTGAAAACGCCCAAGACATCGTTAAAGATATTTTAGCTGGCTGCCGCTCCGACAAAGTGCGTGTAGTTCAAGATAGAAAAATGGCTATTCGGCAAGCAGTTAACGATGCCGATGCTGGCGATGTTGTTGTCATAGCCGGCAAAGGCCATGAACAATATCAAGAAATAAAAGGGGTACAACTGCCGTTTAGCGATAGCAGTTGTGTAATTGAAGCATTAGCAATGAGAGCCTAAACAAGTGGACATGTTGTTGAGCGAGTGTGCTCTAGCCGTCAATGGCAAATTAGTTGGTAATGACGTAGCGTTTAGCTCCGTTAGCATCGACACGCGTGCGCTGCAACCTGGTCAATTGTATATTGCCATTAAAGGCAAAAATTTTGACGGCAATGAATTCATTACCCAGGCAGAGCAAGCGGGCGCTGGCGCGGCCATTGTACATGCTGGTTTTCCATGCCATGTTCCTCACGTAATCGTTGAAGACACACATGCTGCACTTGGAAAGCTGGCAGGCGCATGGCGCGACAAACACAAAGCATCCCAAAACGGACAGCCTGCTGTCATAGGCATGACTGGCAGCAATGGCAAAACCACCGTTAAAGAAATGGTCGCGGCCATTTTAGCGGTCAATGCCACGGTTTTATCAACTAAAGGCAATTTAAACAATGACATCGGCGTACCGTTGACATTGCTACGCCTAACCGAAGCACACCGTTATGCGGTTATTGAGATGGGCGCAAACCATATCGGCGAGATTGCCTACACCAGCCAATACGTCAAAGCCGATGCTGTCATTATTACCAATGTTTCCGCTGCGCATATTGAAGGTTTCGGCAGCTTGGATGGTGTTGCCAAAGCTAAAGGCGAAATCATTGAAACGCTAAAAGCCGATGGTGTAGCGGTTATCAACCGTGATGATGCCTATTTTGATTATTGGAAAAATGTTGCAGGGGAACGCAAAGTTGTGTCGTTTGGCTTAAGCAAGCTAGCAGATGTTACGGCCAGCAACATTAAAACTACGGTCATCAATAACGAATTTTTTACCACGTTTTCAATGACTACCCCAGCAGGCAACATCGAAGGCAGCTTAAAACTGGCTGGCCAACATAATGTGGTCAACGCATTGGCAGCAACCGCCGCTTGTTTAGCCTTGGGGATTTCATTAAGCCAAATACAACAAGGCTTGGCTACACTCAAACCCGTAACCGGACGTCTGCAACCGCTAGTTAGCAGACTGGGCAATCGCGTTATTGATGATACTTACAACGCCAACCCGGCTTCATTAAAAGCAGGCTTGGACGTGTTAACTGGCCTGGAAGGTGAACCTTGGCTGGTGCTGGGCGCATTTGGCGAATTAGGCGAAACCAGCCCGGACATTCATAGCGAACTGGGACACATAATAAAAGATAAAGGTGTGGCGAAATTGCTGGCAGTAGGCAGCGACACCAGCCACACCGTTAAAAGTTTTGGGCAAGGTGCCCGTTTTTTTCAAAACCAGGATGAGTTGATTGCCACTTTAAAACAAGAATTAACCGGCAAAGAAACCATTTTGGTTAAAGGCTCAAGATCACAACGCATGGAAAATGTCGTTGCGGCCTTGGTTGATAATTTTAGGATCTAACCAATGTTACTTTATTTTGCAGATTATTTAATGACCTTTGAAGGCGGCTTCAGGGTTTTTCATTATCTGACGTTTCGAGCCATTTTAGGCGTTTTAACTTCATTGCTGATTTCATTAATGATCGGCCCCTGGATGATACGCAAATTAAGCCGTAAAAAAATTGGCCAAAGCATCCGCGAAGACGGCCCGCAATCGCATTTTGAGAAAAAAGGCACCCCCACAATGGGCGGGACTTTAATTTTAGTGGCCATTGCCATCAGCACCTTGTTATGGGCAGATTTAAGCAATCGCTATATCTGGGTCATTTTATTGGTTACCCTGGGTTACGGTGTGATCGGTTTTGTTGATGATTACCGAAAAGTGATTAAAAACAATAGCGATGGCTTATCAGCCAAAGCCAAATTGTTTTGGCAATCAATAATTGGCTTGGCGGCGGCGATATTTTTATTTAAAACCGCGATCTTGCCTGCTGAAACTCAGCTCATCGTGCCGTTTTTTAAAGGTTTTGTGTTGGATTTGGGCTGGTTTTACGTCGTATTAACGTATTTCGTTATCGTCGGCACCAGTAACGCAGTCAACCTGACTGACGGTCTGGATGGTTTGGCCATTATGCCAACAGTTATGGTAGCCGCTGGTTTAGGTATATTTGCTTATTTATCAGGACACGTCATGTTTTCTGATTATTTAGCCATCCCTTACCTGCCAAATGCGGGCGAATTGATCGTATTTTGTGCTGCATTGGTCGGCGCTGGCTTAGGCTTTTTATGGTTTAACACTTATCCCGCAATGGTGTTTATGGGTGACGTCGGCGCATTGGCGCTAGGTGGCGCGCTGGGTGTTTTGGGTGTGTTAGTACGACAAGAAGTGGTTTTAATGATTATGGGCGGCGTGTTTGTAATGGAAACCGTGTCCGTCATGATTCAAGTAATTTCTTACAAAACCAGAGGCAAACGCGTATTTAGGATGGCACCAATCCATCATCATTTTGAATTAAAAGGTTGGCCAGAGCCGCGCGTCATCGTGCGCTTTTGGATTATCACCGTTATTTTGGTGTTAATCGGTCTTGCAACATTGAAGTTACGGTAACCGTTGTTGAACTCAACATTAGTTAAGGCATAAACATGGATAGACAAGCGATTTATACATTGTTGGAACAACATTTTGGCCTTGAGGCCTCTAGTTCTAAAGTATTGGTCGTCGGATTGGGCGCAACAGGACTTTCTGTTGCCCGCTATTTACAACGCATGGACATTAAATTTGCCATTATTGATAGCCGTGAAAAACCACCGTTAATTGACCAAGCCATGCAGCAAATGTCTGATGTGCCTGTATTTACTGGCGGTTTTGATGACTCTGCCTTTAAGGTGGCTACACACATGGTGGTTAGCCCAGGTGTGTCGTTACATGAAAAATCAATTATAAAAGCAATAAGCAACGGTATTAAGTGCATTAGCGATATTGACTTGTTTGCCTGTTCGGTTGAGGTGCCCGTTATTGCCATTACCGGTTCAAACGGTAAAAGCACAGTCACCACAATGATTGGCGAAATGGCAAAAGCCGCTGGAAAAAGCATTGGCATTGGTGGCAACTTAGGCATTCCAGCCCTGGATTTATTAGAACAAGATGCTGAATTATATGCGCTGGAGTTGTCCAGCTTTCAGTTGGAGCGTACCACGGTTTTAAATGCCGCCGCAGCTACTGTATTAAATGTATCAGCAGACCATTTAGATAGACATGCGGATTTAGCCGAATACGCAGCAGAAAAACAACGCGTGTTTGCTGGCAATGGTGTCATGGTTATCAATAAAGATGATGCCATTGTGGCCGCCATGCAGAAAGCCGATAGAAAAACGCTGACTTTTTCGATTACTGAAACAGCCGATTTTTATCTGGGCAACCAAGATGGTATCGAATACCTGATGCACGGCGAAACCGCATTAATGCCATTATCGGATTTGCCATTGGAAGGCAGACACAATGCAGCGAATTCACTTGCAGCTCTTGCCTTGGGCGTAGCATTGGGACTTGAAACCAAACCCATGTGCAATGCCTTACGGAAGTTTAAAGGTTTGGAACACCGTATGCAGCGAGTAGCACAAATTCGTGGCGTAACGTGGGTTAACGATTCCAAGGCCACCAACATTGGCGCTTGTGTGGCCGCGTTAAATGGCTATGACAAAAAGGTTATTCTGATTGCTGGCGGCGATGCCAAAGGTGCGGATATGAACGAACTGGCCCCGGTGATCCAACAAAAAGCCAAGTGCGTGATTTTGATGGGCAAAGATGGCCCATTAATAGCTCAGGCATTAGCAGACAGTGTGCCCGTGCACACTGCGGAAAACATGAATCAGGCAGTAAAGATTGCCGCCGGTATTGCCCAATCTGGAGATAGTGTTTTGCTGTCACCAGCGTGCGCCAGTCTTGATCAATACAAAAATTATCAAGACCGCGGCGAAAAATTTAGTAAAGCAGTTATGGCATTAATTTTATGAATCAGTGGCGTAAATCAATCCGCATTGGCGACTTTTATTTCGACCCGTTGTTGCTGTCGGTGTGTACATTTCTGTTAATCATCGGCTATATCATGGTGGCTTCGTCGTCATTGCATTTAGGCTTAAGAATGGAGACGCCTAATATTTGGCATTATCCACTCAGGCAGTTGGCACATATTGGTTTAGGACTGTTTTTAGGTTTTTGCGTAGCTAATGTGCCTATGCGTCGCTGGGAAAAACTTGGACCCGTATTATTCATTACTGGGCTGTTTTTACTGGTGATTGTGTTGATCCCAGGCTTGGGTATTCGGGTTAACGGTAGTGTACGCTGGCTGTCATTGGGCGGCATTAGAATACAAGTCTCTGAAGTAGTAAAGTTTTTTGCAGTAATTTATATAGCCGGTTATGTAACACGGCATAAAGATTCATTACAACAATCCGCTTTTGGTTTGGTTAAGCCATTAATGTTATTTGCAGTAGCCTGTGCTTTATTGCTATTGGAACCGGATTTCGGCTCATCGGTAGTTATCTTAATGATTGCCATGGGCGTTATGTTTTTAGCAGGTGCTCGTTTATCGCAGTTTATTTTGCTATTGGGTTTGCTGGCGGTTGCCGGTTCCATGCTGGTGATTTTTTGGTCATACCGGTTAAAACGGGTCACCAGTTTTATCGATCCGTTTAAAGATCCACTGGACACTGGTTTTCAGTTGGTACAAGCCTTGATTTCATTTGGGCGTGGCGAAGTCACTGGCGTGGGCTTAGGCAGTGGCATTCAAAAACTGTTTTATTTACCAGAAGCGCACACGGACTTTTTATTTTCAGTGATTGCAGAGGAATTAGGTTTGATTGGGGTCGTGTCCATTATTGCGCTGTTTAGCATTTTAATCTGGCGCACTTTTCAAATTGCCGAAGCCGCTGAAATTGCCGGACAACGATTTTCAGCGTTTATCGCTTATGGATTGGGCATTTGGTTTGGCTTTCAGGCATTTGTGAATATGGGCGTTAACATGGGCATTTTGCCCACCAAAGGTTTGACTTTACCGCTGATGAGCTATGGCGGCGGCAGTATGATGGTGATGTGTTGCGCCGTGGCGTTATTGTTTAGAGTTAAAAACGAAATTGCTGAAATCAATGCCAGCACACCTAAAGGTGGTCGCAATGTCTAAACGCATAATGATTATGGCTGGCGGTACCGGTGGGCATGTGTTCCCTGCCCTGGCTGTAGCGCAATCATTACAGGATAAGGGCTGGCAAGTAAGCTGGCTGGGTACTCAAAAAGGCTTGGAAAGCCGCGTTGTACCTGAAAACGGTATTGAAATTGATTGGCTGGCAGTTGCTGGCGTTCGTGGCAAAGGCTTGTGGTTTAAATTTACCTCTCTGTTTAGATTGGTAAAAGCCTGCTTGCAAGCGGCCAGTATTTTAAGACAGCGTAAGCCGAATGTGGTTTTAGGTATGGGTGGATTTGTTGCTGGCCCTGGCGGTTTAATGGCTAAATTATTGGGCATTCCATTAGTTATTCATGAACAAAATCGGGTGCCGGGCACCACTAACCGGCTATTGTCTAAATTAGCAAAACAGGTGTTGGAAGCGTTTCCAGACAGCTTTGCTAAAAAAACCAAGGCGCATTGCACTGGCAATCCTTTACGTAAACAATTTTTAAATTTACCTGCGCATCAAGCTCGCGTTAATGGTGAATCGTTAAAAATTTTAATCGTGGGCGGTAGCCAAGGCGCACAAATATTAAATCAAGTGGTGCCGGAAGCTCTGGCGCACTTGACTGATATACAAGTTAAGCATCAAACCGGCGCAGCCATGCAAGCAGAAGTGGCAAACCGTTATAAAGCCTTAAACATAAACGCAGAGGCGCTAGCGTTTATAGAAAACATGGTCTCAGCCTACCAATGGGCAGATTTAGTGATATGCAGAGCAGGAGCAATGACCGTTAGCGAAGTTTCAGCGGTCGGTGTGCCAGCGATATTTATCCCATTGCCTAGCGCTATTGATGATCATCAAACCGCAAACGCTAATTATTTGGCAGATGCCGGAGCAGCAATACTGCTGCCACAGAAAGAATTAACTGCCGAAAACTTGGCAAGACAGATTAACAAAATGACAGAACAATTAGAAACGATGGGTAAAACAGCAAAACAATGTGCACGATTAGATGCGACTGATGCAGTGGCTGCCGTGTGCATCACCGAGGCAACAGCATGAATCTGCCTAACCAAAAACTGCCCGTACAAGGCTTTGGCAATATTGCCAGAATCCATTTTGTCGGTATCGGCGGCACAGGCATGAGTGGCATTGCCGAAGTATTATCAAATTTAGGTTATCAAGTATCTGGTTCAGACATCAAAGATAGCAGCGTGACTGATCGCTTGGCTGGCTTGGGTGTCACCATTAATATAGGTCATAAACGTGAAAATATTGCTGGCGTGGATGTGGTCGTGGCATCCAGTGCGATTGATCGGAGCAATGAAGAAGTTGATGAAGCGCACCTAAACAGAATTCCCGTGATACCACGTGCCGAAATGCTGGCCGAGCTAATGCGTTTTAGATTTGGTATTGCTGTTGCGGGCACGCATGGCAAAACCACTACGACTAGCTTAACCGCCAGCATGTTAGCCGAAGGTGGTCTGGACCCAACTTTTGTGATTGGCGGACGCTTAAACAGCGCCGGTACCAATGCCAAATTAGGTTTAGGTCATTATTTGGTTGCAGAAGCCGATGAAAGCGATGCCTCGTTCTTATACTTGCAACCCATGATTGCAGTGGTCACCAACATTGACCAAGACCACATGGCGACTTACCAAGGTAGCTATCAACGCTTAAAAGATACCTTTGTAGAGTTCTTACACCACCTGCCCTTCTACGGATTGGCTGTGCTGTGTATGGACGATGAAGGCGTACGCGAAATTTTAGCTGACGTATCCAAGCCAGTGATGACTTACGGTGTGCACGAAGAAGCCGATGTGCGCGCTGTCGACATCAAACAAGATGGCATGCATACCTATTTTACGGTAATGCGCCGTGGCGATTACCCGCCGCTAACTGTGACCTTAAACATGCCTGGCTGGCATAACATGTTGAATTCACTGGCGGCAATTGCCATTGCAACCAAACTGGAAGTTGACGATGAAGCGATCATTAAAAGCCTGGGCGCGTTTAAAGGCGTGGGCAGACGCTTCCAGATAAACGGTGATATCAGCGTTAATAATGGCAGTCTGACGCTAGTTGATGATTACGGTCATCATCCAAGAGAAATCGCTGCCACCTTGGAAGCCCTGCGCCAAGCGTGGCCTGAGCGCCGAAAAGTGATTGTATTTCAGCCGCATCGCTATACCCGTACACGTGATTTATTTGAAGATTTCGTGCATGTGCTATCCACTGTAGATGTGTTAATTCTTATGGATGTGTATTCAGCGGGCGAATCCGTTATTCCTGGTGCAGATGGACGTGCACTTAGCCGCGCTATACGAGTGCGTGGTCAAGTTGATCCGGTGTTTGTTGAGCAATGGCAAGAATTACCGCAAATTTTGGCAGGCATTGTACAAGAAGATGATGTGTTATTAACGATGGGTGCTGGTAATGTTGGGCAAATAGCCTTGCAATTACCGCAATTATTAACTGAAGCTCTGGCGAGTTAGGCCATGACGCTCAAGTTAAAAGGTCGTCTATTGACCGATGAACCCTTAGCTAAATACACCAGTTGGCGCGTTGGTGGACCAGCGGACCGGTTATATATTCCTTTTGATAAAGGCGATTTAATCGCTTTTATTAAAACATTACCTGGTAATGAGCCAGTGTTTTGGATTGGTTTAGGCAGTAATTTATTGGTAAGAGATGCTGGAATTCGTGGCACGGTAATTAATACCAAAGGCCGCTTAAAGGAAATGCACCTAACCGAAGACGGCTTAGTTTACGTGGAGGCAGGCGTTCCGTGCGCCCTGGTGGCTCGTTTCTGCGGCGAACAAGGCTTATGTGGCGCGGAATTTTTAGCAGGCATTCCGGGCACAATGGGCGGGGCACTAAGAATGAATGCAGGCGCTTTTGATGGTGAAACCTGGAATATCGTCAAACAGGTAGAAACGATTGATGAGCACGGCGAACTTAAACAAAGACAGCCTGAAGAATTTCAGGTGAGCTACCGGTCTGTTAAGGGACTAAACGGCGAATGGTTTTTAGCGGCCAAATTACAACTGCAAACTGGAGATGCCGTTGCCAGCCAACAAAAAATTAAAGGCTTATTGGAAAAACGTAACCAATCGCAACCAACCAATCAGCCTAGTTGTGGCTCAGTATTTAAAAACCCGGAAGGTGATTTCGCCGCCCGATTAATAGAACAGACAGGTTTAAAAGGTTATAGCATTGGCGGCGCTCAAGTATCAACAAAACATGCCAATTTTATAGTAAATACAGGCAATGCCACTGCGGCGGACTTAGAGACATTGATTAAATACGTGCAGGATAAAGTGAAAGAACAACAAGGCATTAATTTGCAAACAGAAGTTTGTATGATAGGTGAAGAAGTGAGGTCTTCGTGATTAACAGTCCAGAACAATTTGGTCAAGTAGCAGTATTAATGGGCGGCAGTGCCGCAGAACGTGAAGTATCGCTTAGAAGCGGTGCAGCCGTATTTGAAGCACTAAAACGCAAAGGCGTTGATGCGATTGCTGTGGATGTTACCGGCAGCCCCATTGAGGCAGTGCAAGGTTTAAAAGTCGATCGGATATTTAACATTATTCATGGGCGCGGCGGTGAAGATGGCATATTACAGGCCATCTTAAATGTCATGGGCATTCCGTATACCGGCAGCGATGTGTTGGCGTCAGCATTAAGCATGGATAAATTGCGTACCAAGCTGTGCTGGCAGGGTTATGGCTTGGTTACGCCAACCTGGTTTTTACTAAGAAGCGAAAACGATCTGGATGCGTGTATAGCCAAGTTAGGTTTTCCTGTGATTGTAAAACCAGCGCAAGAAGGCTCCAGCATAGGCATGAGCAAAGCGCATAACAAAGAGGAATTAAAACAGGCGTTACAAACTGCATCAGCATATAAATGTGATGTGTACGCAGAAAAATGGGTTACTGGCAAAGAATACACCGTTGCGGTACTAAACGGGCAGGCGCTACCAGCTATTCGTTTGGAAACCCCGAACGCGTTTTATGATTACGAAGCTAAATACAAAGCCACTACCACGCAATACCATTGCCCTTGTGGATTAAGCACAGAGCAAGAGCAACAATTACAACGTTTGGCTGAAACGGCCAGTGAAGTGATTGGGGTGCATGGCTGGGCAAGAGTGGACGTATTTATTGATGACAATGGGCAATCCCAGTTGATTGAAATTAACACCGTCCCCGGCATGACTGACCACAGTCTGGTGCCAATGGCGGCGAAACAAGCAGGAATTGATTTTGATGAATTAGTTTGGCGTGTTTTGGAAACCAGTTTCCGGTAATACACCATGCGAGCAGTAAAAATCTGGGTCATCGTATCTTTACTAATTGGCTCGGTATGGCTGGTTGCCCATAAATTTAAAGATTTTGGTTCGGGCGCCGTACCGGTTAAATATGTGCGTACAGAAGGAGTTTTTCAATATTTAAGCAAGGACGATGTTAAAGCTGTTTTAGAACCTTTAGTTAATACCGGTTTTTTTTCAGCAGACATGCAAGCGATTCACCAAGCGGTAGCAACATTGCCGTGGGTTGAATCGCTCAGTGTAAAAAGAGTATGGCCGGATACTATTGACATTAAGGTTTTTGAGAAAAAACCTTATGTTCGATGGCGGGAAAACAGTTTGATTACCGATGATGGGGTGGTGTTTACACCCAAAAATGTAGATCAGTTTAGCAACTTGCCAATGGTTAGCGGCCCTGAGATGCAACAAAAGAAAGTGCTGGAAAGAATGAAAGGCGTACAAACAGTTTTAGCAGACCAATCCTTAGAATTGAGTGAGTTTTCTATGGATGACCGCTTGGCATGGAAAATAAAATTAGCGGGTGGAATGGAATTACTGTTAGGTAGAAACGAACCACTGATGAAGTTGCAACGTTTTTTAAAAACATTGCCGATTTTAAAACAAGAACAGGTTGATGCAATGGCAGTAGTCGATTTGAGATACCCAAATGGCTACGCTGTTTCATGGAAACCAGACAGCGGCTGTTGTCAATGGAACACAACAACAGCTCCTTAATTGACGTAGACGATCAGACAGAATAAGCGACAGAGTAGAGATAATGGCAAAAAAAGTAGAGCGTAATTTAATAGTCGGACTAGACATCGGAACGTCCAAAGTCGCGGCTATTGTTGGGGAGCTCACCAGTGACGGCAATATTGAAATCATCGGCATCGGCTCGACACCATCGCGCGGATTAAAAAAAGGCGTGGTAGTCAATTTGGAATCAACCGTGCAATCGATACAACGAGCAATTGAAGAAGCCGAACTGATGGCCGGTTGCCAAATAAAATCAGTGTATGCCGGCATTGCCGGTAGCCACATTAAAAGTCTTAATTCTCACGGCATCGTGGCAATTAAAGATAAAGAAGTCACCCAATACGATATTGATCGTGTAATTGACTCTGCGCGCGCAGTGGCAATTCCAGCAGATCAAAAGATTTTGCATATTTTACCGCAAGAGTTTGTTATCGATTTGCAGGAAGGCATTAAAGAGCCGATCGGTATGTCCGGCATTCGTTTGGAGGCCAAAGTACATATGGTCACAGGCAGCGTCAGCGCCGCGCAAAACATTGTTAAATGTATTCGGCGCTGTGGTTTGGAAGTTGATGACATCGTGCTGGAGCAACTGGCATCTTGCAATTCCGTGTTAACGGAAGACGAAAAAGATTTGGGCGTTTGCCTGATAGATATTGGCGGCGGAACAACGGACATAGCCATTTTTGTGGAAGGTGCCATTAAGCACACCGCAGTTATTCCGATTGCCGGCGATCAAGTTACCAATGACATTGCAGTAGCACTACGCACGCCAACGCTAAATGCTGAAGAAATTAAACGCAAATACGCTTGTGCGTTAACCCAACTGGCTGCTGTGGACGGCGTTATCGAAGTGCCCAGCATTGGCGATAGAGCTCCACGGAAAATATCGACCCAAAATTTGGCGGAGATTATTGAGCCGCGTTATGAAGAACTGATGTTGTTAGTGCAATCAGAACTCAGACGGACTGGATTTGAAGAATTGATTGCGGCAGGTATTGTTTTAACAGGGGGGAGCTCGAAAGTGCTTGGATTGATCGAATTGGCAGAAGAAATATTCCATATGCCAGTTCGAATGGGTGGGCCACAAAACGTTACCGGACTGACGGAAGTGGTTAAAAACCCAATCCACTCTACAGGAGTTGGATTACTGATGTATGGCAAAGAGCATCAAGGCTTAGGTAGAGCCGGTGATGCTGATGGTTCGGGATTTTTAGCAAAATTGAAAAATTGGTTTCAAGGTAATTTTTAACAGTTTACGGAATATAGAGGGCAACGAAAATGAAATATGAATTGATGGATATGTGTACAGAAACTGCTGTTATTAAAGTAATTGGTGTTGGCGGCGGCGGCGGTAATGCCGTTAACCATATGGTTGGCAGCAACATCAAAGGCGTTGAATTTATCTGCGCCAACACTGACGCACAAGCGTTAAGAAAATTAAACATGGGTACCATTATCCAATTGGGTATTGAATTAACCAAAGGTTTAGGCGCTGGAACCAATCCTGAAGTTGGCAGACAGGCTGCACAAGAAAATAAAGAACGCATCAAAGAAGTGCTGCAAGGTGCGGACATGGTATTTTTGACTGCTGGCATGGGCGGCGGCACAGGAACTGGCGCTATCCCGGTTATCGCGGAAATTGCCCGTGAAATGGGCATTTTAACGGTTGCGGTGGTAACCAAACCTTTCTTGTTTGAAGGCAAAAAGAAAGCCGCTGTCGCAGAACAAGGTATTATTGATTTGGAAAAGTATGTGGATTCTTTAATCACCATACCAAACCAAAAATTACTGCCAGTACTGGGTAACAACGTCTCTTTGTTGAACGCATTTAAAGCGGCCAATGACGTGTTACTGGACGCCGTACAAGGCATTACTGACCTAATCGTACACCCTGGCATGATCAACGTTGACTTTGCCGACGTTCGTACCGTTATGTCCGGCATGGGCGCTGCCATTATGGGTACTGGTTCTGCTTCAGGTGAACACCGTGCTCGTGAAGCCGCTGAAAAAGCCATCGCCTGCCCATTATTGGAAGACATTAACTTACAAGGTGCCAGAGGCATTTTGGTTAACATCTCTGCAGCCGATATGGGAATTGCTGAATTTAATGAAGTCGGTAGCATCGTGCATGAATTTGCTTCAGAAGATGCCATTATTAAAATTGGTACCGCAATTGATCCTGATTTAGGTGATGAAATCAAGGTAACTGTAGTAGCAACCGGCATGGGCTTAGCAAACCGTGCTATTAAAGCCACTGTTAAAGCCATGCCAACTATCGCGGCAGCGGCGGCGGCAGGTGACTACTCCGGTCTTGATAAACCAACTGCAATCCGTGACCGGACTGAAAACAGAGAAACTCGTTTTGGCGCACAACCTAAAAAAGATATTGATTTAGATTATCTGGATATACCTGCGTTTTTACGTCGTCAGGCCGATTAATCGTTTTGGCAGATGGAACAAGCTCTATTTTTTAGGTGTTTTGTGTTAGAATTTGTCGTTTTGCCTCTTTCATCAGGCGTTAAGATTTTATGATTAAACAGCGAACTTTAAAAAATACAATCCGGGCCACTGGTGTTGGGTTGCACACGGGCGACAAAGTCTATTTAACTTTGCGCCCAGCAGAACCAAACACCGGTATTCAATTCCGCCGCGTGGATTTAGACAACCCGATCTCGATAAAAGCCACACCTGGCAATGTCGGGGAAACCAACTTGTCCACCACGTTGGTTTCCGGTGATATCAAAATATCCACCATTGAACATTTATTGTCCGCCTTTGCCGGCTTAGGCATTGATAATGCAATTGTTGACGTTAGCGCACCGGAAGTACCCATTATGGACGGTAGCGCTGGTCCATTTGTGTTTTTATTGCAATCGGCAGGTGTGGAAGAACAGGATTGCCCAAAACAATATCTCCGAATCAAGCGTAGCATACGCATAGAAGATGGAGATAAATGGGCTGAGTTTAATCCGTTCGACGGCTTTAAGGTGACTTTTACCATCGAATTTGAACATCCAGCCTTTGCTGAACATGTCAAAACAGCCACGATGGACTTTTCTTCAACGACTTTTGTAAAAGAAGTAAGTAGAGCCCGCACATTTGGTTTTATGAAAGACATCGACATGTTAAGGCAAAACAATTTGGCCTTGGGTGGTAGTTTAGATAATGCAATCGTAGTAGATGACGACAAGGTCCTAAACGAAGATGGCTTACGCTATGCCGATGAATTTGTTAAACACAAAATTCTTGATGCCATTGGCGATTTGTATTTGCTTGGGCACAGCTTAATCGGCGAATTTACCGGATTTAAATCCGGTCATGGCTTAAATAACCGTTTACTGCGGGCATTAATTGAAGACACGGATGCCTGGGAAATGGTCACATACGAAAACGAAGAAGACGTGCCAATAACATTTATGCGTTCGGCACAAACTCCACGCACAGCCGCGTAACACTGAAATTACTGCGACACCTTTTTTAAAGTTGTCGCCAGTTTAATCAAAGCTCGCTGCAATTGATCATCCGAAACTGACTCACTTTGATTTCGGATGATTTCTATTGCTTCCTGCGAAGGCACTTTAGCCTTGCGCACTGCCGATTGGCTACTTCCAGAACTACTTTCAAGCAGCACTTTAATTTTAAGAACGTTTACCGTTCTTTGGGTTAGTGCGGCAATCGCATCTAACAACGCCTGGTCATGAAAACGCAGCACAGATGCCCAAGACGTAGATTTGGTATAAATCAATAAGGTCTTATCATTTACAACGCAATGTGAAATATGCCCAGCCAGTGCTGGAGGCAATGCGGCTCGTAACTTCAGTAAAAGTAACTGCTGTTGAGAAATCTTATCTAACAGAAAAGCCATCGTTCGATTAGGATAAGCTGTTGCAGATTTAAACGCAGAATTCTTGGACATTCTTTTTGTAATCAACATGTATTTGAAATTACAGAAGATTATAACAGCAACCAGCACTGGCCAGCAGTTTGCTGATTATACCCATCCCAATAATTTTTTTTGAACACTTACAATGTCTCAGCTTAAGTTAAAAGGGTGCAAGTTATACCAATCCCAATATATTTTCCTGGATAAGTAAAACTTTCAGCTGAGGAGCACAATCTCAAAGCCACGTCATACCGGCAGGGATTCGCTACGCGCTCTGACGGGTGCCAGTATCCAGATTACATGGACGTAACTCACCTGTTTCAAAACTTTCATCATTTTGACTTTAGCTGAGACTTGTCAATATCTGGGGCAGGAGTGTATGCCGTGAATCCCAGGATGAGGGTTCTAAATAAAAACTTATTGGGATTGGTATTACGTCCATGTATTCCGGATACCGGCAATGACGCTGTTTAGAAATTGCATATCTCTGCTGAAATTATACGTAATAAGTTTCTATGCCAACACCGTGCTCAGCCCCGAGAGCGGCCTTAAATTCTATTTGTTATACCAATGTGTAATTGTTCCGCGCTTTTAAGTGTAGAGCGAATACATTCGCCTATAAGCATATGGTGTATAGACAGTTTGAATAGGTTGCATCTAAATCCCCACAATCGACCTGAAAATCGCAGATGGGCTTTAAGAATCAACTACACAAACCCGCCAACGCTCGCAAATAAAAAGGGAGCCGAAGCTCCCTTTTTATTTTAACGCTAACCCAAGTGCTTACTTGGCAGAACTGGATGTAGTAAATGTAGAACCCAATGTGCCAGGTAAAGTTGGCATCGTTTGCTTAGGAAATTCCCCAGTCAGGCTGTTCAAAAACGCCACAATATCGGCCACTTCATCTTTAGCTAAATCTTTACCTAACTGCGTTTTAGCCATCACCACGACTGCTTTATCCAAAGTATCAACCGAGCCATTGTGGAAATAAGGCGCTGTTAAAGCAATGTTACGCAAGGTAGGCACTTTAAACAAATGCTCATCGGCTGGATTTTTACTCACTTCCGCCACGCCTTTGTCTTTTAAGAAATGATGTTGTGCTTCAAATGCGCCATTTGGGGTAACTGGGAATTTTTGAAAAGCGCCGCCGCCGTTTAAAGCTGGCCCGCTATGGCAAGTGCCGCAACCTATTTCTTCCACTTTTTTCATACCGCGCACTTGCTGTTCGGTTAACGCAGTTTTCTCGCCGCCCAAATATTTATCAAACGCGCTGTTTGGTGTAATTAAAGTTCTTTCATAAGCCGCGATTGCTTTAGTTGCATTATCTTTAGAAATGGAATCTTTACCGCCGAAGGCTTTTTCAAACGCCGCTCCGTAACCATCAATGGCTTTTAAACGCACAACCACGTCATCCCAGCTCTTCATACCCATCTCAATCGGATTAGTCACAGGACCCGCAGCTTGGGCTTCCAAACTGGCAGCGCGACCATCCCAAAACTGGACTTTATTAAATGCCGCATTCCAAACCGTAGGTGCACTGCGTCCACCCGTTTGAGCACCAACGCCCACAGAATTTGGTCGGTTATCTTCACCGCCCAACATTGTATTATGGCAAGACGAACAAGACACAGTGCCGGAAGAAGATAAACGGGGATCATGATAAAGCATTTGACCCAACGCCACTTTTTCAGCTGTAGTGGGGTTATCTTCCGGTGCAGGCGCAGTGGTTGGCAACGCCTCCCAAGCAAAAGCCACCGACACAGAACCAGCCAAAGCCAGCGCAGCAACTATTGAACGAATTTTAAACATACCATCTCCTCATTATTATAAATAGAAAGCGACGAAACACGCCGCCAAGTGTCACATGGATTGATCAGCCGAATTGTAAGGTAGGAAGTGGGCAAGGCACAATGAAAATTGCT
>Ga0208514_100158_pt1 | contig 57322 bp, 50 predicted proteins | sample LakWasMet70_HOW9_2_FD_183900 | JGI IMG/M metagenome (GOLD analysis project Ga0208514, IMG submission 183900) | Freshwater sediment methanotrophic microbial communities from Lake Washington under simulated oxygen tension - Sediment Metagenome... | ecosystem: Environmental > Aquatic > Freshwater >...
CGGCGCGTGCGGTCTCGAGCAGGGCGGCGAGGCGCTCGGCCTCGCGCTGCAGCTGTGCCTCGGCGGGGTCGCGCATCGCCATGGTGACGGTGGCGGCGGCGATCGCGATCAGCGCGACCACCACCAGCAACTCGATCAGGCTGAAGCCGCGCGCGCTGCCTGGCCGGGGCTTATTGCCAGGAGCCAATGTCCGCGTCGTTGCCTTCGCCGCCGGCACGTCCGTCAGCGCCGAAGCTGTAGACATCGATTTCACCCTTCACGCCCGGGTTGGCGTACTGGTAGGGACGACCCCAGGGATCATTGGGGAGCTTTTCCACATAGGGCTTCCAGTTCGGCGGCGTGGGCCCGCTGGTGGGCTTGCGCACCAGCGACTCCAGGCCCTGCTCGGCGGTGGGGTAGCGCTGGTTGTCGAGCTTGTAGAGCTTGAGCGCCTGCATCAGGTTGTTGACGTCGGTGCGCGCGGCGGTGACGCGGGCGTCGTCGGCGCGGTTCAGCACATTGGGCACGATCAGCGCGGCCAGCACGCCGATGATGACCAGCACCACCAGCAGTTCAATCAAGGTGAAGCCGCGCTGGCGCAGGCCGAGAGGTTGAGGTCTATGCATGGTGATAGGCCGTAAGCCTTGAAGTGGGGTCAGGTGTTGACCGGCATGATGCCAGTGGCCGGTACCGGATGTCGCTTGAATCATAATCGGCTCATGCTTGCGCGAACGATGGCTTTACTCATGTGGGGGCTGCTGGCCTGCAGCGGCGGCTACTGGCTGCTCAAACTCGGCCCGAGTGCCATGCCGACACCGGCCGGCGCGCTCAGCGCCGGCGACCGCGGCGTGGTGCAGGCCGACCTGAGCCGCTTGTTCGGCGCCAGCGCCAGCGAGCCCACAGAAACGCCTGCCCAGCCGGCGGCAGAGAGCCGCTTCAAGCTGCTGGGCGTGGTGGCACCCAAGCGCGCGGGCGCCTGGAATGCCGGCGAGGGTGTGGCCCTGCTGACGGTGGACGGCGGCCCGCCGCGCACGGTGCGGGTGGGAGCGATGCTGGACGGCGAATACAGCCTGCTGGCGGTGGAGGCGCGCAGCGCGACCCTGGGCCGCGCCGGCGTGCCGGCGTTCTCGCTGCAGCTCGCGCCGCCCACCGAGGCGGCCGCGGGCACGCTGCCGGTGGCGGCGCCATCGCCGGTGATCCTGGGAGGGAATGCGGGCAACGGGCCGCCGATCGGCAATGGCGGGCCGCCGCCGCTGGCGGTGGGCAATATGCCGCTGCCGCCCATGCAGTCCGTGCCGCTGCCGAATGCGCCGGAGCCGAACTCGGTGCCGCTGCGCCAGCCCTTGCAGCAAGGCCTAGAAACGCGATGAGGCGACGGCCAGCTGGTTGGGGCGGGTGGTGGGCGGGCCCTCGCCGAAGTCCCGCACCTCAGTGAGCAGGGCCGCGGCGCTGCGTATCAGCGGCCAGGCCAGCGCCGAGCCGGTGCCGTCGGCCGCCTCCATGCCCAGCTCCAGCAGGGCCGAGGCGTGGAAGAGGGCGAAGGCCTCGTCGAGGCCGCGATGCGTCTTGCTGCGGCAGAACACCGCGTAGTCTGTCACCGGCGGCGCGATCATGGCCGCGACCTTGAGCGCGGCACAGGCGGCGATGCCGTCCACCAGGATCAGATGACGCTTGCTGGCGCCCACCAGCATGGCGCCCACCATCACGGCGGTCTCGAAACCACCAAAGGCGGCCAGCACCTCCATCGGATCGCTGACGTCGCGGTGCCGGCCCTGGGCGCTGTGCAGGACCACCAGCAGATGGGCCAGATCGTCCTGGCGCATATCGGGCCCTGACACCACCAGCTCGCGCACCGGCATGTCCACCAGCCGCGAGAGGATCAGGGCACCGGCCTCGTCGGCGCCCTGGCCGAGGGCCGCGCAGGCCAGCACATTGCCGCTCAGGTTGTCGGAAATCTCCATGCCCACGCGCACGCCGGCATGCGCCTGTTCCATGCTCATCGCCTGGCCCACGCGCGAGTTCCGCGTGCCATGCGCGATCTTGCGCGCCAGCAGGCGCGGGTGGGGTGGCAGCGATTCGGCAATGCCGCAGTCCACCACGCTCAGCTGCATGCCCTGCAGGCGCGCGAACACCGCGCAGGGTAGGCGATTCTGCAGCGCCAGCAAGGCGTGCTCGCGCGTGGTGCGGCCCTGCAGCTTGCCGATGCCGTCCACGGCCAGGCCATGGTCGGCGGCGAACAGCGCCAGGGTGGGGTCGCGGAAGCGCGGCGTGAGGGTGTTCTGGATCAGGCCCAGCCGCACGGCCAGGGGCTCCAGCTCGCCCAGCCCGCCGCTCAACGCGGCCGAGCGCTCGATGCGCTCGCGCAGCGAACGCTCGAGGTCGGGATTGGCGGTGGGTGAAATCAGCGATTGGTGGATGGACATGGGAGGCCGGTGCGGCAGCTTGCGCTCGCCAGGCTGCCTATTCTGTGCGATCTCTCACACAAACATATCGGCAAATGCCCTTCTCGGGCAGCGCTTCAGCGCAGGAAGAGGCGGTACACCGGGTTGTTGGTCTCGTCCACGAAGGGGTAGTTGAGCGTCTCCAGGAATTCGCGCAGCGCCGCGTTGTCGCCGCGCGGCACCTGGATGCCCACCAGGATGCGGCCGTAGTCGGCGCCCTGGTTGCGGTAGTGGAACAGGCTGATGTTCCAGTTCGGATGCATGCTGGAGAGGAAGCGCATCAGCGCGCCCGGGCGCTCGGGGAAGATGAAGCGGTAGAGGCGCTCGTTGCGTGCCAGCTCGGTTCGGCCACCCACCATATGGCGGATGTGCAGCTTGGCGAGCTCGTTGTCGGTGAGGTTTTCGGTGGCGAAACCCTGTTTCTCCAGGGTGCGCGCCAGCTTGTCGGCCTCGTCGCGCTTGTGCACCGCCAGGCCCACGAACACATGGGCGCGCTCGGCGTCCGAGATGCGGTAGTTGAACTCGGTCACGCTGCGCGGCCCGATCAGCTCGCAGAAGCGCTTGAAGCTGCCGCGCTCCTCCGGGATGGTGACGGCGAACAGCGCCTCGCGCTGCTCACCCACCTCGGCGCGCTCGGCCACGAAGCGCAGGCGGTCGAAGTTCATATTGGCGCCGCAGGTGATGGCGATGAAGGTCTGGCCCTTGCAGCCCTTGTCCTTCACGTACTGCTTCACCGCGGCCACGCCGAGGGCGCCGGCCGGTTCCAGGATGCTGCGGGTGTCTTCGAACACATCCTTGATGGCGGCGCAGACGGCATCGGTGTCGACGAGCACAAAGTCGTCCACCAGGGCACGCGTGATGCGGAAGGTCTCCTCGCCCACCAGCTTGACGGCCGTGCCATCCGAGAACAGGCCCACATCGGCCAGCTGCACGCGCTTGCCGGCCTTCACCGAGCGTGCCATCGCGTCCGAGTCCTTGGTCTGCACGCCGATCACCTTGATCTCCGGCCGCACCGCCTTGATGTAGGCGGCAACGCCCGAGATCAGGCCGCCGCCGCCGATGGCGACGAAGATGGCGTCGATCGGCCCCTGGTGCTGGCGCAGCAGTTCCACCGCGACGGTGCCCTGGCCGGCGATCACGTCGGGGTCGTCAAAGGGGTGGACGAAGGTGAGGCCCTGGGCCTTCTCAAGCTCGAGGGCATGACCGTAGGCGTCGCTATAGGAGTCGCCGAACAGCACCGCCTCACCACCGTGGCTTTGCACGGCGTCGATCTTGACCTTGGGTGTGGTCACCGGCATCACGATGACGGCGCGGCAACCCAGTTTCTTGGCCGACAGCGCCACCCCCTGGGCATGGTTGCCGGCGGAGGCGCAGATCACGCCCTTGTCGAGCTGTTCGCGGCTCAGATGCACCATCTTGTTGTAGGCACCGCGCAGCTTGAAGGAGAACACGGGCTGCTGGTCCTCGCGCTTCAGCAGCACCTTGTTGCCCAGGCGCTTGGAGAGGTTCTTGGCCGGATCCAGCGAGGTCTCGATCGCGACGTCGTACACCTTGGCATTCAGAATGCGCTGCAGATAGCTGTTGTCCGCTGGAATCAGCGCGGGCATGGGCGGCTGCTTGGGGGTGCGCGACTTGGCGGGGCCTGGCATGAATGCTCTCCAATGCATGAAGCTGTTGCAGTGCACCATCATAAGTCAGGGGTCTGGCCCGGCCTTTTCACCGCGTCGGGGCGAAAAAAAGCCCGGGGCCGTGAGGCCTCGGGCTGAATCCACCATGGAGGCGGTGGAGGAGACAAAAGGTGCCAGTCAACACACAGTCCGCATACGTTTGCGCTTGTATTGGCTTGCTTGCTTAGAATTCTACGACCAGGCCATGTTGCATCGCAATAAATTTGCGTGCTGGCATTGGAGGAAGTTCTCTAGATAGATGATCCCGACCGGAGCGCAGGATGGAATGCACGATCAATTGGATGGGCGAGCAAGGCATGGCTTTCGTGGCCGAGACCGGCAGCGGTCACTTGCTGACCATGGACGGCGCGCCTGACGGCGGCGGACACAATCTGGCCCCGCGCCCGATGGAGACGGTGTTGGCCGGTACCGGCGGCTGCACCGCCTATGACGTGGTGCTGATTCTCAAACGCGGTCGGCATGACGTGCGTGGCTGCCAGGTCAAGCTCAGCGCCGAGCGTGCGGCCATCGAGCCCAAGGTCTTCACCAAGATACATATGCATTTCGTGGTGCAGGGCCGCGGCCTCAATAAGGCGGTGGTGGAGCGTGCGGTGGCGCTGTCGCACGAGAAATACTGCTCGGCCAGCATCATGCTGGGCAAGACGGCCGAGATCACGACCTCGGTGGAACTCGTCGAGGTCTAGATATGGTGAGCGGTGCGCGTCATGACGCGTGCCGCCAGACGCATCAGGCCGCGGACCGGCGCGGGCAATTCGAGCGCGCCGGCCTGCATGGCCTCTTCCGCATGGGCGGCTTCTTCCTGCTGCATCTTGGCCACAATCGCCCGGGAGGGCCGGTCGGCGGCGGGCAGGCGATCCAGATGGCTGGCGAGATGGGCCTCCACCTGCCGCTCCGTCTCGACCACAAAGCCCAGGCTCAGCCGGTCGCCCAGCAGTCCGGCCGCCACGCCGATGCCGAAGGCGCCGGCATACCAAAGCGGGGTCAGGTAACTGCTGTGGGCGTTCAGCTCGGCCAGGCGCTGACGCGTCCACACCAGATGGTCTACCTCTTCCTCGGCGGCGCGCTCGAAGTGGTGGCGCAGGGTCGCATCGCTGGTCACGAGTGCTTGCGAACGGTAGAGCGCCTGTGCACAGACCTCGCCGACATGGTTGACGCGCATCAGCGCGCCCGCGAGTTGGCCGTCTTCGTCCGACAGCTCGGCTTTGAGCCCCGCCGCAGGCGAGGGCCGGCGGCCGGCATGTGCGCCGGTCATGGTACGCAAGGCGTGGTCGGCCGACGAGATCAGTCGGTCGGCGAAGTTGAGGTGGGCGGCGGGGTTCATGCTGAGGCGGGGCATGGTGTCTAGCGTGGGCTCATGGCAGGCAGTGTACGAGCCCGGTAGCCGCCACAACCCCTGTTGAGGGTTTTCCTTTGCGGGATTTGCCTGAGTTTTGTGACAGGTTTTTTATGCTTGCGAGACGTTGCCCTCCGGCAACGGAAGGCCCCAATTTGCATGCCGTTTATGGCCAGGGCCGCCGGGCTCTGGTGCAATAGGCGCAACTTCCGCTGCGGAGGTTGGCTCGGTCGGCCGGATGTTTGGCTTTGCAGGCCGAGACCTCTTGTTCAATTTTGGAGAACCCAATGAAGAAATCCCTGATCGCTCTGGCTGTGCTGGGCTCGCTGGTCGGCACCGCCTCGGCGCAATCGTCGGTGACCCTGTTCGGCCTCGTTGACGTTGGCGTGCGCCAAGTCAAGGGCGCTGCCGGCACCGTCAACACGCTGTCGTCGGACGGCCGCTCGAGCAGCCGTCTGGGCGTGCGTGGCGTGGAAGACCTGGGTGGCGGCCTGAAGGCCAGCTTCTGGCTGGAAGGCGCGCTGTCGCCGGACGCCGGCTCGGTGGATGCATCGCGTTTCTGGGGCCGCCGCGCCACGGTGAGCCTGTCGGGCGCCTTCGGTGAAGTGCGCCTGGGCCGTCACAAGATCGCGGCTCGCCTGACGATCGACGATTTCGACCCCTATTCGACCACCGGTACCGGTGCCGTGACCGCCATCTTCTCGGGCCTGGGCTCGAAGGCTGGCGTGCCTAACCGTGCCGACAACCAAGTTGGCTACGTGCTGCCTGGCGATCTGGGTGGTGTGTACGGCGGTGCCGACGTGGCGGCCGGCGAAGGTGCAGCGACCGATGGCAACAAGACCATGTCCGGTCGCCTCGGCTATAAGGCCGGCGCCGTCCATGTGGCCGCTGCTTACAGCGTCGGCGGCGTCGACAGCAACAAGTACAAGCTCGGCGTCGTTGCAGGTTCGTATGACTTCGGCGTGGCCAAGGCCTCGGTGATGCTGGGCCAGAACAAGTTCGCGTCGCTGAAGCAGTCGTGGTGGCAAGTCGGCGCCGTGGTGCCGGTGGGCTCGGGTGAGTTGCTGTTCTCCTACGCCGATGCCAACGCCAACAACGCTGCCGAACTGGGCAAGGTTGCCGGCGATGCCAAGCTGTTCGCGCTGGGCTACAACCACATCCTGTCGAAGCGCACCACCATTTACGCCACCCTGTCGCAGATCAAGAACGAAGGCGTTGCCAAGTTCGTGGTCGCGGGCGGCAATGCGGTCAATGCCGGCGGCACCTCGCGTGGCGCCGACGTGGGCATTCGCCACAGCTTCTGATCAACAGATTGGGCGCTTCGGCGCCTTGCTGCAAGGCCACCGCAAGGTGGCCTTTTTCGTTTGCGATGGCGCAACTGTCGCCGCCGAGACAGGGTTATTTCCCGTTGGATCGGTGCAACAGGGCGGGGCCGAATCCCTAGGGTCACACCACAATAGCGATAGGTATTTTTCTAACCAGGAGACATAGAGATGAAGAAGGCAACCTTGGTTTTGGGACTCCTCGCCAGCAGCGTGGGTGCCGCCTATGCGCAGTCGAGCGTGACCCTGTACGGCATCATTGATGCAGGTGCTCGCTACACCACGAACGCCGGCCCGAATGCCGCCAGCAAGGGCTCTTCGTTGTCTACCCTGGCTCCCGGCGGCATGTCGCAAAGCCGTCTGGGCATCAACATCACCGAAGACATGGGTGGTGGCCTGAAGGGCATCGCCAATTTGGAGCATCGTCTGCTGTCCGATACTGGCGCGGTGGCTGCTGCCGATTTCTGGCGCCAGTCCTGGGTGGGCATTCAGTCCAGCAGCTTCGGTCGCATCACCCTGGGTCGCCAGTACAACGTGCTGTTCGATGCGGTGACCGCCACCTACGCCTCGTTCAAGTACTCGCCCTATGCCGAGATCTACAAGCCTGAGATCGGCTTCTCGCTCGGCGCGCGCAACGACAACATGGTCAAGTACCTGATCGAAGTCGGCGGCTTCCGCGCCGAGGCGCAGGCCAGCGCAGGTGAGGGCGGTGCTGGCAAGTCCATGGGTGGACTGCTCCGCTATGCCGTGGGTGAGTTCGCCGTCGCAGGCGCTTATCTGGACCTGAAGGATGCGGCCGGCAAGAGCGTCAAGGCCACCACCATTGGTGGTGCCTGGACCAGCGGCCCCTGGTACCTGAATGCCGGCTGGGCGCGCAACAAGTTCGAAGCCGGCTTCAGCGCCGTGACCAACGCCACCCTGGCAGGCTCCATCGTCGGCGCACTGAACGCCGCGGCCGCGCTGGGCGAGCATCGCGATATGTGGAGCGTGGGTGGCACCTACCAGCTGACGCCTCAGCTGAACCTGGGCGCGCAATACTGGAACGCGAAGCAGACCGGCTATGTGGCCGCCGGCAATGGCAAGGGCGACTTCTTCGCCTTCGTCGCAGACTACGCCTTCTCCAAGCGTACCGATGCCTACCTGGAACTGGATCACACCAAGATCAGCGGCAATCTGACCCTGGCCAACGGCGCTACCAAGCGCGATGGCTACACGGTGGGTCTGCGTCACCGTTTCTGAGTTTGAAGGGTTGGGCGTGATGCCCGTCACGTTGCAGGCCGCCTTGTGCGGCCTGTTTTTCTTGGCCGCTGCAAGCCGTGACCAAATTGGCGGCGGGTTTCTGCGCGTGGCCTAGGGTTGACAGGTTGCGTCCGAACCGGAGTTGTACGGCCATGGCTAGATCCCTACTCGCGGCGGCTGCTGCCCTGTGTCTGGCGGCTTGCGCGCATGTGCAGCCGGCGCAGCAGGGCGCGCGGCCGCTCGCGGGCTTGCAGGACTGGTCGGCGCGCGAGCTGCCGGGCAAGCGCGCCACGCAGTATTCGCTGGGGCAGCGGGCGGGCCAGGCTTGTGTGCTGGCGCAGGCGCAAGAGTCAGCCAGCTTGTGGCGTCGGCAACTGACGCTGTTGCCGCAGCAGGTGGAGCGGCTTGAGTTCGAGTGGTGGATTGCCGGCAAGCAGACGATGGCGGCCGATACCGATCCCGACCTGGACGACGCGCCAGCACGCCTGGTGCTGGCATTCGAGGGTGACGAAGAACGGCTGTCGGGGCGCAATCGCATGCTGTTCGAGTTGGCGCGCGTGCTGACCGGTGAATCACCGCCCTATGCGACCCTGATGTATGTGTGGGACCCGCGGCGCACGCCCGAGACGGTGGTGGTCAATGCCCGCACGGACCGCATTCGCAAGATCGTGGTCGGCAATGATGCGGCGGGCCATTGGCAAAGCTTTCGCCGCGATATCGCCGCCGACTTCAAGAAAGCCTTTGGCGAGGAGCCGGGCCGCATGGTCGGCGCCGCGCTCATGACCGACGCCGACAACAGCCCGGGGCGCGCCGAGGCTTGCTACGGCAGCATCCGCTTTGTCGATCAACAGGCCAATCTGTTGCCGGGCAGCCTGATTTTCTGAGGCGGCGCGACACCGAAGTCGTGCTGCGCACCGATCAGGGCTTTCCCGTTTGCCAGGCGCTCATCCGTCCTTGATGATGGCGCCTCCGTTGGGTGGCAGCGCTGCGCCGCAGCGTGGCTCGATGGCTGATCAAGCGCCAGCGCGGGCCGCCCTGAATTCCCTCAGACATGCTAGTTTTCATACTCAGGCGCTTGGTGCAGGCCATCGTCGTGATGCTGACGGTGGCTTTCATCGCCTTCATGCTGTTCCAGTATGTGGGCGATCCGGTGACCAATTTGCTGGGGCAGGACGCCACCCCGGAACAGCGCGAGCAACTGCGCCACGACCTGGGCCTGGATGCCTCGTTCCCGGTGCAATTTGCGCGCTTCGTGGGCAATGCCGTTCAGGGTGAGTTCGGCCTCAGCCTGAGGCAGGGGCGCAAGGTCTCCACGCTCATCGTCGAGCGCTTTCCTGCCACGCTCGAACTCTCGATGGCGGCGGCGGTGATTGCGCTGGGCCTGGGAATTCCATTGGGCGTGATCGCGGCATTGCGGCGCGGGCGGGCCTCGTCGCAGCTGCTGATGACGCTGTCGCTGCTGGGCGTGTCGCTGCCCACCTTCCTGATCGGCATCCTGCTGATCCTGATCTTCGCCGTGAACCTGAAGTGGCTGCCCAGCTTTGGCCGCGGCGAGGTGCTGGCCTTCGGCAGCTGGACCACCGGGTTGCTGAGCCTGGATGGGCTCAAGCACCTGCTACTGCCCGCGGTCACGCTGTCGGTGTTCCAGCTCACACTCATCATGCGCCTGGTGCGTGCGGAGATGCTGGAGGTGCTGCGCACGGACTACATCAAGTTCGCGCGCGCACGCGGCTTAAGCAACCGCGCGGTCTACTTTGGCCACGCGCTGCGCAACACCTTGGTGCCGGTGATCACCATCACCGGCCTGCAGCTCGGCTCGCTGATCGCCTTCGCCATCATCACCGAGACCGTGTTTCAGTGGCCGGGCATGGGCCTGCTGTTCATCCAGGCCGTGCAGTTCGCCGACATCCCGGTGATGGCGGCCTATCTGTGCCTGATCTCCTTCATCTTCGTCAGCATCAACCTGCTGGTGGACTTGCTGTACTTCGCCGTCGACCCGCGCCTGCGCGTCGAGGGCAAGGCCGGCGGACATTGACATGAGCCGCAACCCGAATCCGCAACCCCAAGCCGCGGCGCCGAGCGCCTGGCGGCGTTTCTTCGACGGCGACCTCTGGCATTCCTACCGCAGCTCGCCGATGGCGATCTTGGCCAGCGTGATCGCGCTGGTCTGTGTGGTCTGCGCCGTGTTTGCCGAGTTCGTGGCGCCCCACAACCCCTTTGATCTTTCCACGCTGGAGCTGATGGATTCGCGCCTGCCGCCGGCCTGGATCGAGGGTGGCTCGGGCAAATATCTGCTCGGCACCGACGACCAGGGGCGCGACATTCTCTCGGCCCTGATGTATGGCGCGCGCATCTCGCTGCTGGTGGGGCTGGCGTCGGTGCTGCTGTCGATGCTGATCGGCGTTGGCCTGGGTTTGCTGGCCGGCTTTGCGGGTGGGCGCGTGGACGGCTTCATCATGCGCGTCTGCGACGTGATGCTGTCCTTCCCGTCCATCCTGGTGGCCTTGCTGATCGATGGCGTCGGGCGGGCTTTGTTCCCGCATGCGCATGAGACGCTGGCCTTTCTGGTGCTGATCTTCGCCATCGCGCTCACCGGCTGGGTGCAGTACGCGCGCACGGTGCGCGGCTCCACCATGGTGGAGCGCAACAAGGAATATGTGCAGGCGGCGCGTGTCATCGGCGTGGGCCCCCTGCGCATCATGTTCAAGCATGTGCTGCCTAACGTGCTGGGTCCGGTGCTGGTGCTGGCCACCATCCAGGTGGCCTCGGCCATCATCACCGAAGCCACCCTGTCGTTTCTGGGCGTGGGGGTGCCGCCCACCAGCCCGTCGCTGGGCACGCTGATCAGGGTGGGCAACGATTTTCTGTTCTCGGGCGAATGGTGGATCACGATCTGGCCGGGCGCGATGCTGGTGCTGATCGCCCTGAGCGTGAACCTGCTGGGTGACTGGTTGCGCGATGCGCTCAACCCGCGCCTGCGTTGAGACCGAGGATGCTGCCGGCATGAGCCCCACCGCTTCTTTGCTTGAAGTCCGCCAGCTGCGCGTCGAATTCCCGTCGCGCCGTGCCAACTTGCTGGCGCTGGACGACATTTCTTTCGACATTGCCGCCGGCGAGATTCTTGGCGTGGTGGGCGAATCGGGGGCCGGCAAGTCGCTCACCGGCGCCTCCATCATCGGCCTGCTGGATCCGCCCGGTCGGATCGCCGGTGGCGAGATCCGCCTGGAGGGCCAGCGCATCGACAACCTGCCCTACGAGCAGATGCGGCGCATCCGCGGGCGTCGCATCGGCGCGATCTTCCAGGACCCGCTCACCTCGCTGAATCCGCTCTACACGGTGGGCCAGCAGCTCATCGAGACCATCACCGCGCATCTCGGGCTGAGCCACCAGCAGGCGCGCCGGCGTGCCATCGAACTGCTGCAGCAGACCGGCATCCCCGCGCCCGAGGCACGCATAGACCAGTATCCGCATCAATTCTCGGGCGGCATGCGGCAGCGCGTGGTGATTGCGCTGGCGCTGGCGGGCGAGCCCAAGCTGATCGTGGCGGACGAGCCGACCACGGCGCTGGACGTGTCGATACAGGCGCAGATCATTGCCCTGCTCAGGCGCGTGTGCAAGGAGCAGGGCGCCGCCGTGATGCTGGTGACGCACGATATGGGCGTGATCGCCGAGACCTGTGATCGCGTGGCGGTGATGTATGCCGGACGCATCGTCGAGATCGGGCCGGTCCGCGATGTCATCCACCAACCCGCCCATCCCTATACCGTCGGCCTGATGGGCTCGATCCCGGCGATGGACGAGGATCGAGAGCGCCTGCTGCAGATCGATGGGGCGATGCCGCGCCTGAATGCGATTCCGGCCGGCTGCGCATTCAATCCGCGCTGCCCGCGCGTCGTTGAGCGTTGCTTGCGCGCGCGACCCGAACTGATGCCTGCCGGTGGCACGCACGCGGCCTGCTGGCTGCATGCGGCGGATGAGGGGCGTGCCGCATGAGCACCAAGCCGCTGCTGGAGGTGAAGGACCTCGCCAAGACCTTCGATGTTTCTGCGCCCTGGCTGAATCGCGTTGTCGAGCGCAAGGGGCGGCAGTTCGTGCACGCGGTGGACGGGCTCAGCTTCAGTATCGCCAAGGGCAAGACGCTGGCCCTGGTGGGCGAATCCGGCTGCGGCAAGAGCACCGTGGCGCGCCTGCTGGTGGGGCTTTACGAGCCCACGCGCGGCAGCGTCAGCTTCGACGGTGTGGATACGGCCGCCAAGATGGACGCGGCCCAGCGCCTGGCCCTGCGCAGGCGCATGCAGATGATTTTCCAGGATCCCTATGCGAGCCTGAATCCGCGCTGGAAGGTGCAGGACATCGTGGCCGAGCCCTTGCGCGAGCATGGCCTGGTGCGCGATGTCTCGGAACTGCGCGAGCGCGTCGCCGAACTGCTGCGCTCGGTGGGCCTGGCCGCGGTGGACAGCGAGAAATTCCCGCACCAGTTCTCGGGCGGGCAGCGCCAGCGCATCTCGATCGCGCGCGCGCTGGCGACCCAGCCGGAGTTCCTGGTCTGCGACGAGCCGACCTCGGCCCTCGACGTGTCGGTGCAGGCCCAGGTTCTCAACATCATGAAGGACCTGCAGCGCCAACGCGGGCTGACCTACCTCTTCATCTCACACAACCTGGCGGTGGTGCGGCATGTGAGCGACCAAGTGGGAGTGATGTACCTGGGGCGTCTGGTCGAGCTGGCGGACAAGGTTGAGCTGTTTGCACGGCCGCGCCATCCCTACACGCGCATGCTGCTGGATGCGATCCCTGACATCCACATGTCGGGGAGGGCACGCACGCCGGTGCGCGGCGAGGTGCCGAACCCGCTCAATCCGCCCAGCGGCTGCAGCTTCCATCCACGCTGCCCCCTGGCCAATGAGCGCTGCCGGCAGGAGCGACCCACACTGACCCTGTTCCAGGGCGTGCAGGTGGCCTGCCACGCGGTGCAGGAAGGCCGCGCCTAGCGCGCGCTGCCGGCGGCGCTGGCTGGCTTGGCGGGTGGCGGTGGCAGGCTCAGCGGGCCTTTTTGACCACAGGCGCTCAGCCCCATCGCGACACATGCAGTGGCAATTGCCAGCAGCAGCGTTGCGGCGTCGCGCCGCGGCGAACTGCGGCGCTGAAACCCTGAGGCCGGGGCGGCCTTGCCGGAGCGGCCTACACTGTGGCTTTGATCGATCAACATTCGGGAAGTTTAGCCGCCATGACAGCCAGCCCCCTCAGCGATGCCGACTACCAGGCGAAGACGCGTGCGGTGCTTGATCACATCGAGGCCCAGGTGGATGCTTGGCTGGACGGCGACCTGATCGACATCGACAGTCATCGCACCGGCGGGCTGCTGGAACTCAGCTTTCCCAATGGCAGCAAGATCGTCATCAACACCCAGCCCCCGCTGCAAGAGCTGTGGCTGGCGACGCGGGCCGGTGGCTACCACTTCAAGTATGTGGCCGGGCAATGGCTGGATACCCGCGAGTCGCAGGAGTTCCATGCACTCTTGTCCGCGCAGGCCAGTGCGCAGGCCGGCAAGACCTTGCGGTTCGCGCCGCCGGTCTGAACGGGGCGTTCAGCGCTTGAAGAGGTCGAGGACGCTCTTCTTCTCTTCCTCGCTGGCGTTGCCGGGCAGCTTGGCCTCGTCATTGCTGAGTGCGCGCACGCCCGACTGGCCCTGGTATTCATCGTAGAACCACTCGCCATTCACCTGCATCACGCCTTCCGGCGCCGCGGGCTCCGAGACCGTCACACCCTTCAGTGCCTGGCTCATGTATTCGATCCAGACCGGCAGAGACAGCCCACCGCCGGTTTCGCGATCGCCCAGCTTGCGCGGCTGGTCGTAGCCGATCCAGACCACCGCCACCACCTGCTGCTGGTAACCGGCGAACCAGGCGTCCATTGAATCGTTGGTGGTGCCGGTCTTGCCATAGATGTCCGGCCGCTTGAGCTGCGCCTGGGCCTTGGCGGCGGTGCCGCTGCGGGTGACCTCCTGCAACAGGCTGGTCATCAGAAAGGCATTGCGCGCATCGATGACGCGGTGGCTCTCGTCCATTTGGCTCGGCAAGCCAGCCTCGTACAGCAGCTTGCCCTTGTGGTCGGTGAGCCTGGCGACGAGTTGTGGGCTGACGCGATAGCCGCCATTGGCAAACACGGCATAGCCTTGGGCCATCTGCATCGGCGTGACCGAGCCGGCGCCCAGCGCCATGGTCAGGTAGGCGGGATGCTTCTCGGCCTCGAAGCCGAAACGGGTGATCCAGTCCTGCGCGTAGTGGACGCCGATCGACTGCAGCACCCGGATAGACACCATGTTCTTGGACTTGGCGAGCGCGCGGCGCAGCGGCAGGGGGCCATCGAAGGTGCCGTCGTAATTCTTCGGTTCCCAGGGCTGGCTGCCCGTGGTGCTGGCGTCGAAGAACAGCGGCGCGTCGTTCACCACCGTGGCGGGCGTGAAGCCTTTCTCCAAGGCTGCCGAGTAGATAAAGGGCTTGAAGCTCGAGCCGGGCTGGCGCCAGGCCTGGGTGGCGTGGTTGAACTTGTTCTTGGCGTAGTCGAAGCCGCCCACCATGGCCCGTACTCTGCCGTCGCGTGGGTCCAGGGAAATGAAGGCGCCTTCGACCTCGGGCAACTGGGTGATGGTCCAGTCGTTCTTGCTGCCCTTGACGACGCGGATGACCGCGCCGCGGCGGATGCGCGTCTTGGGGTTGCCGCGCTCGGACAGGCCTGAGGTGGCGGGCTTCAGCCCCTCGCCGACGATGTTGATGGTCTCGCCACTCTGTAGGGCCGCCACCACCTTCTTCGGATCGGCTTCCAGCACCACGGCGGCCAGCAATTCGTCGTTGGCCGGATGCTCGGACAGGGCCTCGGCGACGCGGACGTCGACATCCTTGGGGTTGGTCGGCAGGTCGATATAGGCCTCCGGGCCGCGGTAGACCTGCCGCCGCTCGAAGTCCATGATGCCGCGCCGCAGTGCCCGATAGGCGGCGTTCTGCTCGTCGGCGTTCAGGGTCAGGTAGACGTTCAGCCCACGCGTGTAGGCCTCATCGCCGTACTGGGTGTAGATCAGCTGTCGGGCCACCTCGGCCACGTACTCCGCATGCGAGGAGGCTTCGGCCACCTGGCGATAGCGCAGCGTCTGCGCCTTCGCCTCCTTGTGCTGCTCCTCGGTGATGTAACCGTTGTCCAGCATGCGGTCGATGATGTATTGCTGGCGCTGATTGGCCCGGCGCGGGTTGTTGATGGGGTTGTAGGCGGACGGTGCCTTGGGCAGGCCCGCCAGCATGGCGGCCTCGGCGATCGAGATGTCCTTGAGCGGCTTGCCGAAGTAGACCTCGCTGGCGGCGGCGAAGCCATAGGCCCGGTGTCCCAGGAAGATCTGGTTCATGTAGATCTCGAGGATCTGCTCCTTGCTGAGCGCGTTCTCGATCTTCAAAGCCAGCAAGATCTCGTAGATCTTGCGCGTCATGGTCTTCTCGGTGGATAGATAGAAATTGCGCGCCACCTGCATCGTGATCGTCGATGCCCCCTGGCTGCGCGATTCGCCCACATTGGCCAGGCCGGCGCGGATCACGCCGAGGTAATCCACCCCGCCATGCTGGTAAAAGCGTGCATCCTCGATCGCGAGGATGGCATCCTGCATGACCTTGGGGATGCTTTTGATCGGCAGATAGTTGCGGCGCTCTTCGCCGAACTCGCCCAGCACGACGCCATCACTGGAGAGCACCCGCATGGGCAGCTTGGGGCGGTAGTCGGTGAGGCCGCTGATATCCGGCAGATTGGGGTAGGCCATCGCCAAGGCCATGGCCAGCAGCAGCAAGACACCGCCGGCGCCCGCCGCCAGGAGCGCCAAGGCCCAACCGCCCGCGCGCAACAGCATGGATTCAAGGCTTTGTGCCTGCGGCCTGTCGGCCGTGCTCGGTGGGGACTTCTTCTTGGCTTCGCTCATGGGGCTCCGTCGCGGTCGGGGGATTATAGAAACGCCCCGCCCACGCGCGCCTTGTCACCTCTGCTTACCAATAGGTGTGGGGCCAATGCCGAAATAGCGGTGTTATTCCGGCCTTAGGGTGCCGTGGCAGTCGTGTATGTTTCGCAACGTGGTGTTACTTGCATGAGGCAGAAAGCCTTGGGGCGTCATAGGCTTTGCTGCTAGCATTCAAGTAACTTATTAATAGTCCGGCGCACTCGCGGCGCGTTGGGGGATAAGCGTCATGGGAATACTTGACGTACTGCTGGGTCGCAAGCATCCGCCCATGATTGGCTTGGATATCAGCTCGTCCAGTGTGAAACTGGTCGAATTGGGCCAGAGTGCCAATGGCGAGATGGTCTTGGAGCGCTTTGCGACCGAGCCGTTCGAAAAAGGTTGGATCACCGATGGCCAAATCGAGAAATTCGATGAGGTGGCGGATGCCGTGCGCCGTGTGGTGGCGCGTAGTGGCAGCAAAACGCGCGACGCCGTGCTGGCGATGCCGCAGTCGGCCGTGATCACCAAGAAGATCATGCTGCCCGCGGGCTTGCGCGATGAAGAGCTTGAGATCCAGGTCGAGGCGGAGGCGAATCAGTACATTCCGTTCTCCCTGGACGAGGTTAGCCTGGACTTCTGCGTAATCGGCCCCAGCCCCACGTCCGTCGGCGATGTCGAGGTGCTGATCGCCGCCTCGCGCAAGGATCGCGTGCAGGACAGGCAGGGCCTGGCCGAGGCAGCGGGTTTGCGCCCGGTCATTCTGGACATCGAGTCGCATGCGTCCCGAATGGCGATGGGGCGGTTGATCGCGAATTTGCCCAGCGAGGGCAAGGATGCCTTGGTGGCGCTGTTCGAGATCGGTGCCGACACCACCAGTCTGAAGGTGCTGCGAGACGATGAGATGCTGTACGACCGTGACCAGGCGTTTGGTGGTTCGGCGTTGACCCAGTTGATTTCGCGCCAGTACGGTTTCTCGTTTGAAGAGGCCGAGCAGAAGAAACTGGCCAACGAACTGCCTGAGGACTATGAGTCGGCGGTGCTCAATCCCTTCGTGGATAGCCTGTCCCAGGAAATTGGACGCGCGCTGCAGTATTTCTTCACCAGCACGCCGCATCACAAGGTGCACTACGTGATGCTGGCGGGTGGTACGGCCACTCTGCCGGGCTTGAAGGAGCGCGTCACGGAGTTGACGGGCTTTGCCTGCATGGTGGTGAACCCGTTCGAGAATATGGCGCTGGGCTCGTCGGTGCGCGAGGCCAAATTGCGCCGCGAGGCGCCGGCCTATCTGACCGCCTGTGGCTTGGCGATGCGGAGGTTCTTTCAGTGATTCTGATCAACCTGCTGCCCTATCGGGAAGAGAAGCGCAAGCGCCGCAAGACGGCATTTTTTGTCGGCTTGGGTGTTTCGGTCGTGCTGGGTGCCGTGGTGGTGGGAGCAGGCATGCTGCTGCTGCAGCAGATGACGGCTGCGCAGGCGTCACGCAACCAATTTCTGACGACCGAAATAGACAAACTCGACAGCCAGATCAAGGACATTGCCAACCTCAAGGCCGAGATCGAATCGTTGAAGTCGCGCCAACGCGCGGTAGAGGACCTTCAGGCGGATCGCAATACGCCGGTGCACCTGCTCAATGAGTTGGCTCGGCATACGCCGGAGGGCGTTTATCTGACGGCGATCCGGCAGGCTGACAAGGTGGTCACGATCAACGGTATTGCCCAGACGAATGAGCGCGTCTCGGAGTTGTTGCGCAACACGGCGCGCAACTCAGAATGGCTGGAGAAACCCGAGTTGGTGGAGATCAAGATTGCCAACCTCAGTGCCAATTCACGCGATCAGAAGCGCTTGTATGAATTTTCGATGAAGGTGTCGATCAAGGCGCCGGTGAACGAATTGCCTGCGGCACCAACTTCTGGTGCGCCGGCCAAGAAGTCTTGAGGGCGCTCATGCAGAAAAAGACGAAAACGGGCAATCTAAACCTCAATACTTGGTTTGAAGGCATTGCGGAGCAATTTCGCGGCCTCAATCCGAACGAGCCTGGACAGTGGCCTCTGGCACCCAAGCTGGCGTCGTTTCTGGCGGTGGGTGTATTGGCCTTGGTGATCGGCTGGGTGTTTGTGCTCGCCGACGTGCAGGCTGGGCTGAACGCGGAGCGCGAGCGCGAACCCAAGCTGAAGGATGACTACACTGCGAAGTTGGCGCAGGCGGTCAATCTGCCCGAGCTGCGCAAGCAGAAAAGCCAGGTCGAGGAATATGTGACGCAGCTTGAAAAGCAGCTGCCGGGCAAGGCGGAAATGGATGCGCTGTTGTCGGATATCAACCAGGCAGGGCTGGGGCGCGGGCTGCAGTTTGAGCTATTCCGGCCGGGGCAGATGGTCATCAAGGACTATTACGCTGAACTGCCGATTGCCTTGCGAGTCACGGGCCGCTATCACGATGTGGGCGCGTTTACTGCTGATGTTTCCAATCTCTCGCGCATTGTGACCCTGCATAACCTGAATGTGGTCATGCCGACCGGCAAGGATGCGTCCGGCAACCTGGCGATGGAAGCCACGGCACGCACCTATCGCTACCTCGATGCCAATGAAGTGACCGAGCAGAGGCGCAGTGCCGCGAAGGCGGCGGGGGCGAAGAAATGACGGCGAATCAGACCTGCATGCGGCGCATGGCTGCTGTTGCGATGCTGCTGGGGATGGCGGCCTGTTCGTCGGATGTGGATGAGTTGCAGCAATGGATGGAAGAGCAGCGTCGCGCGTCGCGTCCGACGGTGCGGCAATTGGTTCCGCCCAAGAAGTTTCTGCCGCAGGCGTATGAAGCACAGAGCGGCGTTGATCCGTTCAGTACGCAAAAGTTGAGTGTGGCCATCAAGCAGGAGTCGGCGCAACCCAATTCGTTGTTGGCTGCCGAAATGAACCGACGTCGCGAGCCCTTGGAGTCCTTTCCCTTGGACAGCATGTCGATGGTGGGTAGTCTGACTCGCAGCAGCGAGCGCCTTGCGATGTTGAAGGTGGACAACCTGTATTACCTGGTCAAGGGTGGCGACTACCTGGGGCTCAATTTCGGGCGCGTCACCAAGATCACCGAAACCGATATCACCTTGCGAGAAGTCGTCCAGGACGCTGCGGGCGAATGGGTTGAACGCACCAGTACCCTCCAGCTACAGGAGAAGGGACGATGAGCATACTTCCGGAGACTCTTCGAATGAGCCAGTGGCGAGCTTTGGCATGTGCGGTGGCGGTGGCTTGTTTGGCCCCCTTGCCAGCGCGGGCGCAGAACGCGATCCGCTCCATCAATAGCATGCAGCAGGCGGGCGCCGAGGTGGTGCGCATCGAGTTGACGCAAGCGCTGACGGAAGTCCCGCGCGGCTTCACGATACAGACGCCGCCCCGTATTGCCATCGACTTGCCGGGCGTGTCCAACGAGTTGGGCCGCTCGGCGGTCGAGATCAATCAGGGCAATCTGCGTTCGGCCAACGTGGCACAGGCCGGTGAGCGCACGCGCGTGGTGTTGAACTTGCGCCAGGCGGCGACATACCGGGCTCAGTTGCAGGAGAACGCGCTCCTGATATTCCTGGAACAAGCGCCGCAGGCGAGCAGTACTGGGCAGCCTGGTGGTGAGGCGGTGCACTTCGCGGCCAGCCAGAACGCCGCGCCGCAAGCCTTGCGCGACATCGACTTCCGCCGCGGCCAAGATGGCGCGGGGCGAGTGATCGTCAATCTGCCGAGCACACAGGTGGGCGTGGACATTCAGCAGCAAGGCCAGAATCTGGTGGTCGAGTTTCTCAAGTCCAGCCTGCCGGAGAATCTGCGGCGACGCCTGGATGTATCTGACTTCGGCAGCCCCGTGCAAGTGGTATCAAGCTCGCAAGTGGGTGACCGGGTGCGCATGGTCGTGGAGCCCAGAGGTGCCTGGGAGCACAGCGCCTACCAGAGCGACAACCAGTTTGTGCTTGAGGTCAGGCCGCAGAAGATCGATCCCAACAAGCTGACGCAGGGCCCCGGCTATGCGGGTGACAAGCTCTCGCTGAACTTCCAGAACATCGAAGTTCGTGCCTTGCTGCAGGTGATTGCAGACTTCACCAATTTCAATGTGGTGACCAGCGATACCGTGACCGGCAACGTGACCTTGCGCCTCAAGGACGTGCCTTGGGATCAGGCGCTGGACATCATCATGCAGGCCAAGGGCCTGGGTTTGCGCAAGTCAGGCAATGTGCTCTGGATCGCGCCGAAGGACGAATTGGCCACCAAGGAAAAGATGGATCTGGAGGCCAAGGCGCAGATCTCGCAGCTTGAGCCCCTTCGTACCCAGGCCATCCAGCTGAATTACACCAAGGCCGAGGAGGTTGCCAAGGGGCTGACCGGAATGGCACAAGGTTCAGGGCAGAGCGGAGGAGTTGCAACACGCTTGCTGTCGGCGCGCGGCAGCGCCATGTATGAAAGCCGTACCAACCAGTTGTTCGTGACGGATATTCCGTCCAAGCTGGAAGAGGTGCTGGCGATGATCGCCAAGATCGATGTCCCGGTCCGGCAAGTGTTGATTGAGGCGCGCATCGTCGAGGCTGACGACAAGTTTGGACGCTCGCTGGGCGTGAAACTCGGTGCTACCGATATGCGTGGACTCCAAGGTGGTGTGCCTGGCGTGAACGTCGGTGGCAACAACTACGTCGCGGTGGGCGGCAACTACAACGCCATCGGTTACCAGACCAAGCAGTCCGAGAAGGTCGATTTCAGCAACAGCCAGTTCATCAATATGCCAGCGCCAAGAATCGGCGATCTCGCGCCGGCCAACTTTGCGCTTTCGCTGTTCAGTTCGACGGCCAACCGTTTCCTGAACCTAGAGTTGTCGGCCCTTGAGGCGGATGGTCGCGGCAAGATCGTTTCGAGTCCGCGCGTCGTGACGGCCGACCAGGTCAAGGCTTTGATCGAGCAAGGCGAGGAATTGCCCTATCAAGTGGCAACCTCCAGCGGTGCGACTTCGATCGCGTTCCGCAAGGCCAACCTCAAGCTGGAGGTGACGCCGCAGATCACGCCCGAGGGCAATGTGATCCTGGATGTCGACGTCAACAAGGACAGCGTCGGACGCCAGACTTCGGCGGGCTTTGCGATTGACACCAAGCATGTGAAGACCCAGGTGCTGGTGGAAAACGGCGGCACGGTGGTGATCGGTGGCATCTTCACCCAGGTAGAGCGAGAAGACGTGACCAAGGTGCCATTCCTTGGCGATGTGCCCATTATGGGCAACCTGTTCAAGAGCAAGGCGCGCACGTCGAACAAGACCGAATTGCTGGTGTTTATCACGCCGAAGGTCGTCAACGATCGCGTGACTGTGCGCTAAAGGGAGTTGCTCTGCCGCGGCTGCGGCAAGGGCGAAAAGGAGTCTGAGTGATGAACGGAAATTATTGGCTGGGTAGCGGCAAGCTGGGTGCGTTGCTTGGCCTGGGCTTGGCGCTGCTGCTGACGGCATGCGGTGGTGGTGGTGGCAGCAATGCGGGAGACCCCATCTTTGGTGGACCGCCGTCATCCACGACCTTGGTAGATTTGGCTGTGGTGGCTGACAAGACCAGCGTGTCGAACTCTGGCACCGAAGAGGTGACCCTGACCGTGACGGCGCTCACCACCGGCAATGCGGCATTGACCGGTGTCGCCGTGCCGGTGACCTTGGAGGTCGACAGCGGAGCTATCGTTACCGCTGCGTCCAAGTCCACCGAAACGGCATCGGGCAAGTTGCTGGCCAAGGTGTCGCTGACCGATCGCACCAGCCGCACGGTGACGGTTACCGCCCGGAGCGGCAGCCTGAGCAAGAAGATCAGTTTTGACGTGGTGGACAGCGTGACGGGCAGCAAGGTGGCCGACCTGGCCATCGTGCTGGAGAAGACCACGCTTGCCAACAGCGGCAAAGAGCAACTGTCGCTGACCGTGACCTCCCTGGATGCTTCGCGCAGCGCCATTGGTGGTTCAGCAGTTGATCTGCGCATCACCGACGTGGGCGATGCCTTCGTGACGGCAAGTTCCAAGACAACGGATAACGCGACCGGTCAACTTACGGCCAAGGTTTCACTGGCAAACAACCATACCAACCGCAGCATCTCGGTGACCGCAACCAGCGGTACCGTCTCGCGCACGGTGTCCTTTGACGTGGTCGACACGCCGATTGGTGCAGACCCCGTCGCGAGCGACCTCAATCTGGTGTTGAGCAAGAACAGCATCGGCAACTCTGGCAGTGAGTCGGTGGCAGTGACGGTGACGGCAGTCGATGCCAATCGCAACGCCATTCCCGGCATCGAGGTCGTGTTTGCGGTGGACAGCAATGCCGTCCTTACCACTGGCAACAAGATCACCGATGCCGCGGGCAAGGCGACCGCCACGGTGGACATTGGCGCTGACCGCTCGAACCGACTCGTGACCGTGATCGCGAAGAGCAAGACCATCACGCGTTCTGCGGCCTTCAATGTCGTAGGAGCCAAGCTTCAGGCCTCGTTGGCGCCTGCAACGCTCAATGCGGGCGCCACAGGCAAGGTGGAATACACGCTGACCGATGTGAACTCGAATGCCATGCCTGGCGTGGCGGTGGACATTGCTGGCCCTGGAGCCGTTACCGGTAGGGGCACGACGGACGCTGCTGGCAAGTACACCTACAGTTATGTGGCGGCGGGCAACGGGCCAACGGCAATCAATGCACTGGCCGGCGGCGCAACTGTGCTCAGCACTGTGCAGATCAATGCCAACGTGCCAGTAGTACCGGCGGCTACCAACATTCTCTCGGCCACTTTCACCGCCTCGCCCAATGTTGTGAAGGTGAATCAGGTCGGGAAGTCGGACAACCGCTCGGAACTCCGGCTGCTCTTCCTGGGTGACAAGAACCAGCCCATTCCCAATGTGCGTGCCCGCATCGGCTTCGGCGCGAACGCGTCCTCTACTGACGGCGACATCAGCTCTGGCAAGGATCAGGTGGTGTATTCCGATGTCAACGGCGCTGCGGTGGCCAGCTTTATTGCCGGTCAGCGGGCCAGTTCTACCGAGCAGATCAAGGTGTATGCCTGCTTTGCCAAGGACGACACGGTGGAGCAGATCAGCCTTTGCCCGGCAAACCGCTTGCGGGAAGTGTCCATCACCGTCGTGGAGCCGCCGGTATCCATCAGTATCGGGACAAACAACTTGATTGGGGACGGCAGCACCAAGCTGACTTATATCCAGGATTTCACCGTGCTGGTGGTTGACTCGGCTGGCAATCCAAAGTCCGACGTGCAGGTCAACCCCGTCATCGATCTGCTGCAATACCGCAAGGGTTTCTGGACCTGGGACGCAGTTGCGAAGACCTGGGTCCAGACCCAGAACACGCCGGAATGCGCCAACGAGGACAGCGACGCCAATGGCTATCGCAATGGCACGATCGAGGTCGGGGAAGACGCGAATGGCAACGGTCAGCTTGATCCGCGCAAGTCAGATGTTTCGGTGTACATGGTCGGCTCGACCAAGACCGATACCAACGGTCTCGCGACCCTGCGTATCGAATATCCGCAAAACGTCGGCAGCTGGGTCGAGTTCACGATACGGGTCGCTGCGTCGGGTGTCGTCAGTCCTCCGGCATGGTTTGGCCGCAGCGGGGGCATCGGTACGAAGCGTTGGCTCGGCGTTCCAATCACGGTGGTGAAGGCTGAGGGTGAACCGCCGTTTGCGTTCAGTCCCTACGGGCAGGCCAATGCTTGCGGCAACCCCAACTAAAGATGGTTCAGCAGTTGGCCCGATGAGGCTCGCGCTGGTTGGCATGCCCGGCGGTGGCAAGTCCACCGTCGGCAAGCAACTGGCGCGACAGTTGCAGGTGCCGTTCGTCGACTCGGACGCTGAGATCGAGCGGCAGATCGGCATGCCGATCAAGGCATTCTTTGAGCGTGAAGGCGAAGCCAGCTTCCGGGACATTGAGGCGCGCGTGATTGCCGAGCTGCTTGCCCGCGGGACCGAGTTAGTCCTGGCGACGGGTGGCGGCGCGGTGCTTCGGGAGGAGAACCGCGCGGCGCTGCACCAGTGCGCCACCGTGATCTATTTGCGCTCGTCGCCGGAGGAGTTGTTCAGGCGGCTGCGTCACGACACGCAGCGGCCGTTGTTGCAGGTCCGCGATCCGCTGCAGAAGCTGCGCGAGCTGTACCACGTGCGCGACCCGCTCTACCGCCGTGTGGCGCACTATGTGATGGAGACGGGGCGCCCCTCGGTGCATGCCCTATCCAACATGATCCTGATGCAGCTCGAGCTGGCCGGTGTGGTCAGCCCCGAGCGCGTGGCGGCCACGGTGGGAGCCGAGCGCGGCTGAGAGGATGGCGCCACGGCGGCGGCCCGTACACTTCAGCGCATGAGCACGACCGATTCTTCTCTGCAGACCGTCCGCATCTCCCTCGCCGAACGCAGCTACGACATCCGCATCGGCTCCGGCCAACTGAGCGATCCACTCGCCTGGCAGGGCTTGCCCAAGGCCTCGGCCGCCCTGATCGTGAGCAACGAGACCGTTGCGCCGCTGTATCTCGAGCGCTGCCGTCAGCAACTGCTGGGGCACTATGCCCGCGTCGACGCCGTGCTGCTGCGCGATGGTGAACAGTACAAGGATTGGGACTCGCTCAACCAGATCTTCGATACCCTGCTGCGCACGGCTTCCGATCGCAAGACCGTGCTGGTGGCCCTGGGTGGCGGTGTGATTGGCGACATGACGGGTTTTGCCGCCGCGGTCTATATGCGTGGCGTGCCCTTCGTGCAGGTGCCCACCACGCTGCTGTCGCAGGTCGACTCCTCGGTGGGTGGCAAGACCGCCATCAATCACCCGCTGGGCAAGAACATGCTGGGCGCCTTCTACCAGCCCGAGCGCGTGATTGCCGATCTGGACACGCTCGATACCTTGCCAGAGCGTGAGCTCTCGGCCGGACTGGCCGAGGTCATCAAATACGGTCCCATCGCCGATGCCGAGTTCCTGACCTGGATCGAGGCCCATATCGATGCGCTGCGCGCGCGCGACAAGGGTGCGCTGGCCTACGCCGTCAGGCGCAGCTGCGAGATCAAGGCCTGGGTGGTTGGGCAGGACGAGCGCGAGCAGGGCCTGCGTGCCATCCTCAACTTCGGCCATACCTTTGGCCACGCCATCGAGACCGGGTTGGGTTACGGCAACTGGCTGCATGGCGAGGCGGTGGGTTGCGGCATGGTATTGGCCAGCGACCTCTCGGTGCGCAAGGGGCTGATGCCGGCCGATTTCCTGCCGCGCATGCGGCGCGTGATCGAGCGTGCGGGCTTGCCCGTGACCGCGCCCAAGCTGGGGCTGCAGCGTTATCTCGAGCTGATGCGCGTCGACAAAAAGGCTGAGGGTGGCGAGATCCGCTTCGTGCTGATCGAGGCGCTGGGCAAGGCCGGCATGCATGGCGCCGACGAGGCGCTGGTGGATGCCGTGCTGCAGGCGCATTGCGCATAGAGAGAGGCGCAGCCGGCCATGATGCGCGCCCGCTACGCAGCTGACCCGGCGAGCAGCCGCGGCCGCCGTTTTCACGAGCCTCCGGCCCCGACGCGCAGCGAGTTCCAGCGCGACCGCGACCGCATCGTCCACAGCACCGCATTTCGGCGCCTGGTCTACAAGACCCAGGTGTTCCTGAATCACGAGGGCGATCTGTTCCGGACGCGCCTGACGCATTCGCTGGAGGTGGCGCAGCTGGGGCGATCGATCGGCCGCAGCCTCCAACTGGACGAGGATCTGATCGAAACCATCGCGCTGGCGCACGACCTCGGCCACACGCCCTTCGGCCACGCCGGCCAGGATGTGCTGGACGACTGCATGCAGGCGCATGGCGGCTTCGAGCACAACCTGCAATCGCTGCGCGTGGTGGACAGGCTGGAGCAGCGCTACCCCAGCTTCGACGGGCTGAATCTGACGTTCGAAAGCCGCGAAGGCATCCTCAAGCATTGCTCCAGGCGGAACGCGAATCTGCTTGAGGCGCAGGAGCCCGACGGCGTGGCGGCGCGCTTTCTGCGCGGTGGCCAACCCAGCCTGGAGGCGCAACTCTGCAATCTGGCCGACGAGGTGGCCTACAACGCCCATGATGTGGACGATGGCGTGCGCTCGGGCCTGGTGAGCCTGGAGCAGCTGGAGCAGGTGCCTCTGGTGGCCGAGCATTTGCGCAGCAGCCTGCATGCGCATCCGGGCCTGAACGGCAAGCGCCTGTTGGCCGAGACCATACGCCGCATGTTGTCGGAGCAGGTCTACGACATCATCCGCGCGACCGGGCAGAGCCTGGCCGAGCTGGATCCGGTCAACATCGCAGGGGTGCGCGATGCCGCACCCCTGGTGCGCTTCAGCACCGCGATGCGGGCGGCCAGCAGCGAGCTCAAGCGGTTTCTGTTCGCCAATCTCTACCGCCACGAGCAGGTGCAGGCGACGCGCGGCCGGGCGGAGCGGGTGCTGCGGGATCTGTTTCAAACCTACTTCGCTGACGCGGCCCAGTTGCCGGCCGACTTTGCCGACAGCGAGGACCATGCCCGCGCCTGCGCCGACTACATCGCCGGCATGACCGACCGCTTTGCCCTCAGAGAGCACGAACGCCTGACCGGCCAGCGCCTGTTCGGCTGATTCTCGCCGCGTCCGATAATGGGGTCAGACTCAATGCTGAACCCATGGCAAGACTTGCTCGACTGCCGCTCGCCGGCCATACCTATCACCTGATCCAGCGCGGCAACAACCGTCAGGCCATCGTGCACGACGATGAGGATCGCCGGCACTACCTGGCGGCCCTGCATGAATGCGCCGCCACCCAGAAGGTGGCCATCCATGCCTATGCTTTGATAGACAACCATGTGCATCTGCTGCTGACCCCCAGCGCCGCGGAAGGCATGAGCCGCATGATGCAGTCGCTGGGGCGGCGCTATGTGGCGTGGTTCAACCAGAAGCATGGCCGCATCGGAACGCTCTGGGAGGGGCGCTACCGCGCGGCGGTGCTGGAGCCCGCCGCCTACCTGCTGCCGGCGATGCGCAGCATCGAGCTCAATCCGGTGCGCGCGGGCCTGGCGCTGAATCCCGAAGACTACCCCTGGTCGAGCTGCCAGCATCACCTCGGCATGCGGCGCGACCCGCTGGTGACCGACCATGCCCAGTTCTGGGCCTTGGGCAACACGCCATTTGAGCGCGACATGCTTTATCGGGCCTTGCTGCAGGAGGGCGGCAGCGAGGCCGAACGCCAGCTGCTGGTGGATTCGGCACTGAAGGGCTGGCCGCTGGGCTCGGCCCAATTCCTGCAAAAACTGAGCGAGCAGACGCAGCGACCGGTAACGCCCAGGCCGCGTGGCCGGCCCGCAAAGGCCAAGGCTTTGTGACTGCGTCCCTATTTATTTTCGAATCTTAGCTTGGCATTTACTTAAGTTGACTCTGACCCCGTTTAATCAAACTTGTTGATTTTGCTGCAGCGCATTAATCTTGCGGCCATTCCCGATTTGTCGAATGTGGAGGCCAGCCATGGCAGCAGTAAACGGTGAGCAACTGAGCGCAGGCGCGCAGGAAATCCAGGCCCTGGCCGAGCAGGGGCTGTATCGCCCTGCCAACGAGAAGGACGCCTGCGGCCTTGGCTTTGTGGCCCATATCAAGGGTCTGAAGGCGCACATGATCGTGCAGCAGGGCCTGAAGATCCTGGAGAACCTGGATCACCGCGGTGCCGTGGGCGCCGACAAGCTGATGGGCGACGGCGCTGGCATCCTGATCCAGGTCCCCGACGAGCTTTACCGCGAGGAGTTGGCCAAGCAGGGCGTCACTCTGCCTCCGCCCGGGGAGTACGGCGTGGGCATGATCTTCCTGCCCAAGGAACATGCCTCGCGCCTGGCCTGCGAGCAGGAACTGGCGCGCGCCATCAAGGCCGAGGGTCAGGTCTTGCTGGGCTGGCGCGATGTGCCCGTGGATGCCGAGTTGCCGATGTCGCCGACGGTGCGGGAGAAGGAGCCCATCATCCGCCAGGTCTTCATCGGCCGTGGCCCGGACATCATCGTGCCCGATGCGCTGGAACGTAAGCTCTACGTGATCCGCAAGACCGCCTCCAGCGCCATCCAGGCCCTGAAGCTGACGCACAGCCGCGAGTACTACGTGCCCAGCATGAGCTGCCGCACCGTGATCTACAAGGGCCTGCTGCTGGCCGACCAGGTGGGCAAGTACTACAAGGATCTGGCCGACCCCCGCACGGTGTCGGCCATCGCCCTGGTGCACCAGCGCTTCTCCACCAACACCTTCCCCGAATGGCCGCTGGCCCACCCCTACCGCATGGTGGCGCACAACGGCGAGATCAACACCGTCAAGGGCAACTTCAACTGGATGCGCGCGCGCGAGGGCGTGATGAAGTCGCCGGTGCTGGGCGATGACCTGAAGAAGCTCTATCCGATCAGTTTCGAGCACCAGAGCGACACCGCCACCTTCGACAACGCCATCGAGCTGTTGACGATGTCGGGCTACCCGCTGGCCCATGCCGCCATGATGATGATCCCGGAGGCCTGGGAGCAGCATGAGCTGATGGACGAGCGCCGCCGCGCCTTCTACGAGTACCACGCCGCCATGATGGAGCCCTGGGATGGCCCGGCCGCCATGGTGTTCACCGATGGCCGTCAGGTCTGCGCCGCGCTGGACCGCAACGGCCTGCGCCCGGCGCGCTACTGCGTCACCGACGACGATCTGGTGGTGCTGGCCTCCGAGTCCGGCGTCTTGCCCATCCCCGAGAGCAAGATCGTCAAGAAGTGGCGCCTGCAGCCCGGCAAGATGTTCCTGATCGATCTGGAGCAGGGCCGCATCGTCGACGACGAGGAGCTGAAGAACCAGTTCGCCAATGCGCGCCCCTATCGCCAGTGGATCGAGAACGTGCGCGTGCGCCTCGACGACATCGAGCTCGACGAGGTCAAGCCGGCCACCTTCGAGACCTCGCTGCTGGATCGCCAGCAGGCCTTTGGCTACACCCAGGAAGACATCAAGTTCCTGATGGCGCCGATGGCCACGAATGGCGAAGAGGGCACTGGCTCGATGGGCAATGACTCGCCCCTGGCCGTGCTCTCCAGCAAGGACAAGCCGCTCTACAACTACTTCAAGCAGCTGTTCGCCCAGGTGACGAACCCGCCGATCGACCCGATCCGCGAAAACATCGTGATGTCGCTGAACAGCTTTGTGGGCCCCAAGCCCAATCTGCTGGACATCAACGCGGTGAACCCGCCGATGCGCCTGGAGGTCTCGCAGCCCATCCTGGACTTCAAGGACATGGCGCGCCTGCGCGGCATCGAAGCGCGCACCAATGGCAAGTTCAAGCCCTATGAGCTGGACATCACCTACCCCTTGGCCTGGGGCCACGAGGGTGTGGAAGCGCAGCTCGCGTCGCTGTGCGCTTCAGCCCTGGACGCCATCAAGACCGGCCACAACATTCTCATCATCACCGACCGCCATCTGAGCGCCGGCCGCGTCGCCATCCCGGCGCTCCTGGCACTCTCTGCCGTGCACCACCATCTGGTGCGCGAGGGCCTGCGCACCACCGCCGGCCTGGTGGTGGAAACCGGCAATGCGCGCGAGGTGCATCACTTCGCGGTGCTGGCGGGCTTCGGTGCCGAGGCCGTGCACCCCTATCTGGCGCTGGAAACCCTGGTGGCCATGCATGCCGAGCTGCCGGGCAATCTCTCGGCCGAGAAGGCCATCTACAACTACATCAAGGCGCTGGGCAAGGGTCTCTCCAAGATCATGTCCAAGATGGGCATCTCGACCTATATGTCCTACTGCGGCGCGCAGATCTTCGAGGCCATCGGCCTGAAGGCGGACTTCGTCGAGAAGTACTTCCGCGGCACGCCCACCCAGGTGGGCGGCATCGGCGTGTTCGAGGTGGCGGAAGAAGCCATCCGCCTGCACCGCGCGGCCTTTGGCGACGACCCGGTGCTGGAGAACATGCTGGAAGCCGGCGGCGAGTACGCCTGGCGTGCGCGCGGCGAAGAGCATATGTGGACGCCGGACGTGATCGCCAAGCTGCAGCACAGCACGCGCTCGGGCAAGTTCGAGACCTACAAGGAATACGCCCAACTGGTGAACGACCAGAGCAAGCGCCACATGACGCTGCGCGGCCTGTTCGAGTTCAAGATCGACCCCAGCAAGGCGATTCCGCTGGAAGAGGTGGAACCGGCGGCCGAGATCGTCAAGCGCTTCGCCACCGGCGCGATGTCGCTAGGCTCGATCAGCACCGAGGCCCACGCCACCTTGGCCGTGGCGATGAACCGCATCGGCGGCAAGAGCAACACCGGTGAAGGTGGCGAGGACCCGGCGCGTTATCGCAATGAGCTGAAGGGCATCCCGATCAACGCCGGTACCAAGATCAGCGATGTGGTCGGTTCCAAGGTGATCGCGGTCGACTACGAGCTCAAGCAGGGCGACTCGCTGCGCTCCAAGATCAAGCAGGTGGCCTCGGGCCGCTTTGGCGTGACCACCGAGTACCTGGTGTCGGCGGACCAGATCCAGATCAAGATGGCGCAGGGTGCCAAGCCCGGCGAGGGCGGCCAGCTGCCGGGCGGCAAGGTGTCCGACTACATCGGCTTCCTGCGCTACTCGGTGCCGGGCGTGGGCCTGATCTCGCCGCCGCCGCACCACGACATCTATTCGATCGAGGATCTGGCCCAGCTGATCCACGACCTGAAGAACGTGAACCCGCGCGCCGATGTGTCGGTCAAGCTGGTCTCCGAAGTGGGCGTGGGCACCATCGCTGCCGGCGTGGCCAAGGCCAAGGCCGATCACCTGGTGATCGCCGGCCACGACGGCGGCACGGGCGCCTCGCCCTGGTCTTCCATCAAGCATGCCGGCACGCCCTGGGAACTGGGCTTGGCCGAGGCCCAGCAGACCCTGGTGCTGAACCGCCTGCGCGGCCGCGTGCGCGTGCAGGCCGACGGCCAGATGAAGACCGGCCGCGACGTCGTGATCGGTGCCCTGCTGGGCGCGGATGAATTCGGCTTCGCCACCGCGCCGCTGGTGGTGGAGGGCTGCATCATGATGCGCAAGTGCCACCTCAACACCTGCCCGGTGGGGGTGGCCACGCAAGACCCGCTTCTCCGCGCCAAGTTCTCGGGCAAGCCCGAGCATGTGGTGAATTACTTCTTCTTCGTCGCCGAGGAAGCACGCCAGATCATGGCCCAGCTGGGCATGCGCAAGTTCGAGGAACTGGTGGGCCGCAGCGATCTGCTGGACACCAAGAAGGGCATCAGCCATTGGAAGGCCAAGGGCCTGGACTTCAGCCGCGTGTTCCATCGCCCGGCGGTGCCGGCCGAGGTGGCGCGCACCCATGTGGACGTGCAGGACCATGGCCTGGATCGCGCATTGGACGTCAAGCTGATCGAGAAGTGCCTGCCCGCCTTCGAGCGTGGCGAGAAGGTGCAGTTCATGCAGCAGGTCAGCAATGTGCGCCGCACCGTGGGCGCCATGCTGTCGGGCGAGCTGATCCGCCGCCTGCCCGAGGGCCTGCCCGACCAGACCGTGTTCATCCAGATGGAGGGCACCGGCGGCCAGAGCTTCGGTGCCTTCCTGGCCCAGGGCATCACGCTCTACCTGATCGGCGATGCCAACGACTACACCGGCAAGGGCCTCTCCGGCGGCCGCGTCGTGGTGCGTCCCTCCATCGATTTCCGCGGCGACGCCACCAAGAACATCATCGTCGGCAACACGGTGCTGTACGGCGCGACGCGCGGCGAGGCCTTCTTCCGTGGCGTGGCGGGCGAGCGCTTTGCGGTGCGTCTGTCCGGCGCCTCGGCGGTGGTGGAGGGCACCGGCGACCATGGCTGCGAATACATGACCGGCGGCACCGTGGTGGTGCTGGGCAAAACCGGCCGCAACTTCGCCGCCGGCATGAGCGGCGGCATCGCCTATGTGTATGACGAGGACGGCCAGTTCGCCAAGCGCTGCAACACCAGCATGGTGGCGCTGGACAAGCTGCTGCCGGCCGACGAGCAGGAGCGCAGCGTGGATCCTGCGCTGTGGCACCACCTGGCGGGCGCCGAGGCACAGACCGACGAGGCGATCCTGAAGAAGATGATCGAGGATCACCACCGCTGGACCGGCAGCCAGCGTGCCCGCGACATCCTCGACCACTGGGCCGATTCGCGCAGCAAGTTCGTCAAGGTCTTCCCGCATGAGTACAAGCGCGCGCTGGGCGAGCAGAACGCCGCCAAGGAAGCCGCCGACACCATCGCCCAGGCCAAGGCGCCTGCGCCCGCGGCCAAGCCCGTCAAGGCTTAATCGGAAGTACGGAAGTAGGAATCATCATGGGAAAAGTCACCGGCTTCATGGAGTACGAGCGCCTGGAAGAGGGCTACGAGCCCGTCGCCACGCGCCTGAAGAACTACAAGGAATTCGTCATCGGCCTGAATGCCGATCAGGCCAAGGTGCAGAGCGCGCGCTGCATGGACTGCGGCACGCCGTTCTGCAACAACGGCTGCCCGGTCAACAACATCATTCCGGACTTCAACGACCTGGTGTACCGGGGCGACTGGAAGAATGCGATTGCCGTGCTGCATTCGACCAACAACTTCCCCGAGTTCACCGGCCGCATCTGCCCCGCGCCCTGCGAGGCGGCCTGCACCTTGAACGTGAATGACGACGCGGTGGGCATCAAGTCCATCGAGCACGCCATCATCGACCGTGCCTGGGCCGAGGGTTGGGTCAAGCCCCGGCTGCCCAAGCGCAAGACCGGCAAGACCATCGCCGTGGTGGGCGCCGGCCCGGCCGGCCTGGCGGCGGCGCAGCAGCTGGCACGCGCCGGCCACAGCGTCACCGTGTTCGAGAAGAACGATCGCGTGGGTGGCCTGCTGCGCTACGGCATTCCTGACTTCAAGATGGAGAAGTCGCATATCGATCGCCGCGTCGAGCAGATGCAGGCCGAGGGCGTGGTGTTCCGCACCGGCGTGATCGTCGCGGCCCTGCCCGAGGACAGCAAGATCACCAACTGGGCCAAGGAAAGCATTTCGCCCGACGAGCTCAAGGCCCAGTTCGATGCCGTGCTGCTGACCGGTGGTGCCGAGGAGTCGCGCGACCTGCCGGTGCCCGGCCGCGAGCTGGCCGGCATCCATTTCGCGATGGAATTCCTGCCGCAGCAGAACAAGGTCAACGCGGGCGACAAACTCAAGGGCCAGCTGCGCGCCGATGGCAAGCATGTGATCGTGATCGGCGGCGGCGACACCGGCAGCGATTGCGTGGGCACCAGCAACCGCCATGGCGCCAAGAGCGTGACCCAGTTCGAGCTCATGCCGCAGCCCCCCGAGGTCGAGGACCGGCCGCTGACCTGGCCCTACTGGCCGATCAAGCTGCGCACCTCCAGCAGCCATGAGGAAGGTTGCGAGCGCGAATTCGCCATCGCCACCAAGGAGTTCCTGGGCGGTGACGGCAAGGACAAGGGCAAGGTCACCGGCGTGAAGACGGTGCGTGTCGAATGGCAGGGCGGCAAGATGGTCGAGGTGCCCGGCTCCGAGCAGGTGCTGAAGGCCGACCTCGTGCTGCTGGCGATGGGCTTCGTGAGCCCGGTGGCGACGGTGCTGGATGGCTTCGGCGTCAGCAAGGACGCACGCGGCAATGCCAAGGCCACGGTCGACTTCACCGGCGGCTACCAGACCAATGTGGCCAAGGTGTTCGCCGCCGGCGACATGCGCCGCGGCCAATCGCTGGTGGTCTGGGCCATCCGCGAAGGCCGCCAGGCGGCGCGCGCGGTGGACGAGTTCCTGATGGGCAGCAGCGATTTGCCGCGCTGAGCACAAGGGGCAAGCGCCGCGTCAAAGAAGCCACCTTCGGGTGGCTTTTTCTTTGCTTCAGCGCCGGGTGGCGGGCGCGAAGATGCGCGGCCAGCCTTGACTTGTTAGCAGTCTGTTACGCGCGGCCGCCATTCGTCGCAGGGGCCATCCCGTTTGTCTTGGCTGCTTGATGAAGTGTGAACTTTGGCACGACACTGGGACCGGATGCTGCCCACAATGGCCACCAGAGCAACATGCCATGCAAGCAAGGCGAGCCGCAAAGCCTGTACCCACGCACGGAACCAACACCATGACCAAGCCTTCACTTCGCATCCAGCAGCGCTGCCTTCGGCCCCCGGCGCGCGGCTTCACGCTCATCGAGGTGATGATCGTGGTAGCCATTGTTGGCATTCTGGCGGCCGTGGCCTTGCCCAGCTACCGTGACTATGTGCGGCGTGGGCAGTTGCCAGAGGCCATGACTGGCCTGGCCGATTACAGGGTCAAGATGGAGCAGTTCTATCAGGACAACCGCAACTACGGCGCGGCCGCCTGTGCCGACGGCGCCAATGCACCTCCCTGGGCCAACTTCGCGCCGGTGGGTGCGCAGCATTTCACCTTCAGCTGCGGCCTGACCGACGCTGGTCAGGGCTACCTGTTGAAGGCCACGGGCAAGGATGGATTGGTGACCGGCTATAGCTATAGCCTGGATCAGAACAACAACAAGGTCACCATCACCTACAAGGGCGACGCCGTCAACAAGAGCTGCTGGCTGATGCGTGGGGACGAGTGCTGATGAACACCGACACACGCCAGGCATGGCCGCTCTGGCCGGCGCACTGCGCTCGCGGCGTTACGCTGGTCGAGTTGATGGTGGTGCTCGCGATACTGGCTGCCACGCTGTATGCGATGGCGCCGGAGCTGAGCAACTGGATGCGCGGGACGAAGGTTCGCAACTCCGGCGAGTCGCTCAAGGCCGGCATCGAGCGCGCCCGCATGGAGGCCTTGCGCCGCAATACCGCAATGAGCTTCTGGCTGGTCTCCGAGCCGGGAGGTAAGGCGCTTACCAATGCTTGTGAGGTCGGTAGCCATGGTGCTTCCTGGGTGGTCAGTGGCTTGAGCCCTGACGGCAAATGTGCCGCGGCGGCCTCGCAGACCGTCGATCCCCAATTGGTGGAGCGCTGGTCTGCGACGGACGGGGCGAGTTCGGTCAGCGTGAGTGCTGTCGATGCAGACGGCCAGGCCGCCGATCATGTCACTTTCACCAGCCTTGGTCAGGTGTCCGCTGTAGGTGGCTCGGCCAGCCGCATCGACCTCCAGCATGCTTCGGGCGGCGTACGAGCCTTGCGTATCACCATCGATGCCGGCGGTTCGGTGCGCATGTGCGACCCCAATGTGGGTGCCACCGACCCGCGCCGTTGCTGAAGGAGTAGCAGATGCGAATCATCCAACGTCGTCGTTGCAACTCGCGAGCTCAGGTTCGAGGTATCGCCCTGCTAGAGGCCATGGTCGGTATGCTCATCTTCGCCTTTGGCGTGCTGGGCATCGTCGGCCTGCAGGGGTCGATGAGCAAGGCCCAGTCGGGCGCCAAGTACCGGGCCGAGGCCGTCAACCTGGGCTATGAGCTGATCGGGCGGATGTGGGCCGATGCGCCCGCCAACCTGCCTCAGTATGCGGGTGATGCCTGCCTCAAGCACCCGGCCTGCGCCGTCTGGGATGGCAAACTCAAGCGCACCCTGCCCAGCGCGCAGGCCCAGGTGGACTGGGATGCGGTCAATGCCGAGGTGCACATTCTGATCACGTGGACCCGGCCAGGTGAGGGCAGCAGTCGCTATGACCTGCGTGCCGTGATCGGCAGCTGATGGAGTGCCCCCCATGACCATGCACATGACGGCCGCCGCAAACAAACGCGAACGCGGCTTCAGCCTGATCGAAATGATGGTGGGCATGCTGATCGGCCTGCTCTGCACGCTCGTGATCGCCGCCGTGCTGAGCGCCGCCGAGGGCCAGCGCCGCGGCACCACCGAGGGTGGCGACGCGATCATCAGCGGACAATTGGCGCTGTATGCCGTGCAACGTGAGCTGGCGACCTCGGGCTACGGCTTTGTCAGCGAACCAACGGCCGTGGGTTGCCCGTTGGTGGCACGTTTCAACGGCGTGCAGCCGGCCGCGCTGCCGCCGGTGTTGGCTCCTGCCATCATCACCGCCGGCGCCGACGGCGCCAGCGACAGCGTCCGCGTGTTGTCCAGCTCCAAGTTCATCCAGGCCAACGCGCCGGCGGGCCAGCCCCAGGTCGGCTTTGCGCTGCCGATTCGGGTCGTGGACCCTCAGTACACGCCGGGCGCTTTGCTCTATCCGGTCAAGTCCTTGATCAGCGTGGTGCCGGGCGATCTGATGGTGGCGGTGGTCGGGCCGAATCAGAACTGCGAGCTGTTCCAGGCCACCGGCACGCAGGGCCTGCCGAACACCATCGCCGTGCTTCGCGCCACGCAGGCGCCCTGGAACAGTGCGGGTTTTCCGGCCCAGGCGACCCAACAGCAGTCCGAGGCCAACCCCTTTGGAAGCTATCTGCTCAATCTGGGCCAGCTGAACGACAGGGTCTACTCGGTGGACGCGCAGCAGCGGCTCACTGTGAGCCAACTCAACACCACCACATTGGCGCGCAGCACCTCGGTGCTGCAAGGCGGGGTGGTGCTGCTCAAGGCCTTCTACGGAAAGGATGCCGATGGGGATGGTGCGGTCGATACCTACGACACCGTCATGCCCGCCACACCGGCCCAATGGTTGCAAGTGATGTCCATCAGGATCGCCGTGGCGGCGCGCAGCGCGCAATACGAGCGCGAGGAAGTGGTGAAGGCCCTGCCGCAATGGGACGTCGGCGACGACACAGCCGTCGCCGGCGCGGTTGCCTGTGGTGTCAGCAAGTGCATCGACCTGAAGGTTGATGCCGACCCGGATTGGCGCCACTACCGCTACAAGGTTTTTGACACCGTGGTGCCCTTGCGCAACCAGCGCTGGAAATCGCGCGTGCCCGAGTTGGGCAATATGGTCCCGGGCTGAGAGGAACGTTTCCATGTCTCCAACTCTTTTCGTTTCCCTGCGCCGGCGCGTGCAACGTGGCGTGACGCTGATCTACGCGCTGCTGGCGCTGGTGGCGCTGACGCTGGGTGCTGTGGCCCTGATACGGTCCGTCGATACCAGCGTGCTGGCGCTCGGCAATCTGGCCTTCAAGCAGTCCGGACTGACCGCCGGCAGCCGGGTTGCGCAGGATGCGCTGGGCTGGGTGGCAGGCAATATTCAGGGCGTCCTGCTGGAGCAGAACGTGGTGGCGCAAGGCTATTACGCTACCTCGATGAACACCTTGGATGCCACCGGCGTTTCTGCCCAGGGTGCCAATGTGCAGGCCCTGGTCGACTGGAACGGCGATGGTTGCCGGGTCAATGGAGTTAATGTCAATCCGCCAGCCTGCATCCAGCCCTCGGCCGCGGTGCAGGTGGGTGATGAATCGGTGCGCTACATCATCACGCGCATGTGTGCCTTCGCCGGTTCCTCAGATCCGGAGGTCCTGGCTGCGCAAGACTGCGCCAGCCCGCCGATCCCGAACCTGATCCAAGGTTCGAGTCGCGGTGATTGCACCGTCTACACGGGGTGTGAGGACTCGGACAAGGCGCCTGCCACCATGTTCCGGGTTATCACACGCAGCCTCGGCCCCAAGGGCACGGTGACCTTCACCGAGACCCTGGCCCATTTTTGAATGATCAATCGATCGAGCACTGACAGAACAGGAGCCACCATGCGGACCCTCCACATCGCTTCTCCCCATCCACGCCTGCCACTGAAGGCGGGGGTTGTCATGCTCGTCTGCGCGCTGGCGCAGGCGCCGCTGCGGGCAGCTTCCACCGACATCTCGCAGTCGCCGCTGGTCACCGCATCCGGTACGCCGGTCAAGCCCAACCTGATGTTCATCCTCGATGACTCGGGCAGTATGGACCTGGGCTACCTGCCCGAAGAGGCGGGCATGGGCAGCGGCAAGTACTCCGAGTTGACGGCACAGTGCAACGGCCTGGCCTATGACCCGGATGCCCAGGTCAGCTACCCTACACCGGTGAATGCCGACGGCACGTCGGTGGCGGATGCCGCCACCAATGCGGTGTTGAATGCCAGCAACTTCGTCAGCAGCCCACGCACGCTCAGTGTCGCCAGCCTGGCGATCCAGAGCAGTGGCTCGCTCACCATCTACCCGCAAGGCGGCACGGCCAAGAACGGCTGGTACAGCAGCGGCGATCTGGTGACAGTCTATAACTCGTCGAGTCCGGGCATCTGGATGCTGGCGACGGTGAGCAGCTGGGACGCGAGCACCCGCAAGCTGGTCTTGACCGTCAGCGACGCCTCCACGACCGGCAGCTTGAACAACGCCACCGTCGGCAATGGCCAACCACCGGTGGTCTACTACAAGTACACCGGTACGGAGGCCAAGCTGGGCTACACCTTCAGCAGCGGGACGGTGGTCCAGACGACGACCTTCTACAAGCAATGCGCCAGCAACATTGGCGCCACCCCAGGGTCCGGCGTATTCACCAAGGTGCTCGTCACTGCCGGAACGGCGGACCTTCAGAAATACAGCAACTGGTATGCCTTCTACAGCACCCGGATGCTGATGATGAAGACGGTGGTTAGCCAGGCCTTCAAAGACATCGACGACAAATTCCGCGTTGGCTTTACCACCATCCTGAACAAGAACGCCGATGAGGTGGTGAATGGCCAGGGCGTTTTGACCGACAAGGGCTTTCTACATGTGCGGGACTTCGATGGCGACCAGAAGGTCAAGTTTTACGATGCGCTGAATGCCAGCACGCCCACCGGCTATACGCCGCTGCGTGGGGCGATTTCCAAGGCCGGCCAGTACTTCGCCCGCAAGGCGCCTGGGCAGAGCAGTGATCAGGCCAAGGATCCGATGCAGTATTCCTGCCAGAAGAACTTCGCCATTCTGGCCACCGACGGTGCTTGGAATACCAATGCAGAGTCCACCGCCGCCCCCAAATACGGCCCCTATCAGTTGAACAACAGCAGCAGCGTGGGTCAACAGGACGGCAGCGCTGCCACGCCCATGAAGGACAACGGTTCGACCGCCAGCGACAGCCTGGGAACGCTGGCCGACGTGGCCATGTACTACTACAGCACCGACCTACGCACTTCGGCACTGGGCAATTGCACCGGCTCCAAGGGTGTGGACGTGTGCGAGAACAATGTCATCCCCCTGGGCAAGGACACGGCCACCACGCAGCACCTGAGCACCTATACGATGAGCCTGGGTCAGAGTGGCACGCTCAAGTACGACCAGAACTACGAGCGCCAGATCTCGGGTGACTTCTTCAATCTGAAGCAGGGCACCGCCCAATGGCCGAACCCTACCAACGACGCGAGCAAGGTCGATGACCTCTGGCACGCGGCGGTGAACGGGCGTGGCACCTTCTTCAATGTGAAGGACCCGACCGCGGTGTCGGTGGGGTTGAAGAATGCGCTGGCCACAATCGCTCAGATCAGCGCTTCCGGCTCGGCTGCAGCCACCAGTACCTTGCGCCCGGTGGCTGGCGACAACCAGTTGTTCATTGCGCGCTTCACTTCGGCGCTGTGGACCGGCGACCTGCGTTCCTACCGCATGGACAGTAAGGGCAACCCCTTGCTCAGAGATCAGGCCGGCAATGATCTGGCGGACTGGAGCGCCGCGGCCAAGCTCAAGCTCAATGCCACGCGTAAGATCTATTACGCCAAGGCGGATAAGACACTGCGCGACTTCAGCTACGCCAACCTCGTTGCAGATGGCATGGCCGGGGATTTCGACAATCAGTGCGGCAAGCTCAGCCAATGCGGCGTGCTGGCGGCTGCCGACAAGACCTCGGCCAATAGCGGAGCCAATCTGGTGAGCTATCTGCGCGGCAACGAGCTTGGCTATTTCCGTGGGCGCGACGGGGTGCTTGGCGACATCGTCGGCTTTGGCCCCTTGTTCGTGTCTGCGCCCAAGGGCAGCAAGGTCGACGCCGGTTACGCCGACTTCGTGACGGCCAACCAGGGCCGCCGCCGGATGGTCTATGTGGGTGCCAACGACGGCATGCTGCATGCCTTTGACGCTGCTACCGGCGAGGAGGTCTGGGCCTTCATCCCTGCGGCTGTGCGTGGGCAGCTCTACAAGCTGGCTGACATGGGCTACACCAGCAATCACCATTACTTTGTCGATGGTGCAGCCGTTGCTGCGGACGTCAATGTAGGCGGCAGCTGGCGTACGGTGATGGTGTTCGGCCTAGGGGCCGGTGGCAAGAGTTACGTCGCGATGGACGTGACGAATCCGAATGCGCCGGTGTTGCTTTGGGAGTTCACCGATGGCAATCTGGGCTATACCTTTGCGCGGCCGAACTTCGTCAAGCGTACAGACGGCACCTGGGCGGTGGTGATGCCTTCGGGCTACAACAATCTCGGCGATGGCAAGGGCCATATGTACGCGCTGAACGTCTTGACCGGGCAAGTGCTGGCGGACATCAGCACCGGGGTGGGCGACGCCACCACGCCCAGCGGCCTCGGCCCCATACGGGCCTGGGTGGATGCGAAGAACGGCGGCGTGGCCCTGCGCTATTACGCTGGCGACCTGCTGGGCAATATCTGGCGCTTCGATCTCGACGGCACGCTGGGCGCGCCGAAAAGCGTGACCAAGCTCACCCAGGTAGTCCGAGGTGGTAAGCCTCAGCCCATCACTACGCCTCCCGAGGTGGCACTGATCGACCAGAAGGGCTTCACGACGGCCGCCGTCTATGTGGGTACAGGGCGCATGCTGGGCCTCACCGACCTGCCAGACAGCAGCGTGCAGTCGATCTACGGCATCAAGGACAACTTGAGTGCAACCACCCTGGACAATGTGCGCAGCACGCTGGTCGAACAGGTGCTGAGCACCAGCGGCCAGGTCCGCACGGCTACGAACACCGTGGTCGACTGGAGTAGCAAGAATGGCTGGTATTTGGATCTTCCCGACACGGGTGAGCGCATCAATATTGCGATGCAACTGAGTGGCAGCACCCTGGTGGCCGGCTCCAACGTGCCGCAGAGTGTCGCTTCCTGCAATACCGGCGGCGGCTATGCCTGGTTGTACTACATCGATGTAGCAACCGGTTCCAACACAGGCCCGGACATCGGCGTCAAGATTCCGGAAGGGATGATAGTGGGGGTGACCAAGCTGGGCGACGGCGCGTTGGTGACGACAACCAAGGACCCCAAGACGCAACCCACGCCGGAAAAGAAGTGGTTCCGGCAGAAGGCCAACAAGACCAGTTGGCGCGAGTTGGCCGGCTGACCCGTTGGCCGGGCCGTCGGCGCCGCGAGGCGCCGGCGGTGCTAGAAGGTGGACTAAAGCCAGGGATGAGTGTTTCCCCTATGATGTGCCCTTTTGCAAGCGGGGCAGGCCCGCGCCAAGAGGCTCATGCCCCCTTTCCCCTCCCAGACGCCAGGCCCGGAAGAACCGCTGATCGAGTTGCGCGACGTCAGCTTTGGCTATGACGCCAGCCGGCTGATCCTCTCCAATCTGTCGCTCAAGTTCCCGCGCGGCAAGGTCACGGCCATCCTGGGCGGCTCGGGCTGTGGCAAGACGACGCTGATGCGCTTGATCGGCGGCGTGCATGCCGCCAACAGCGGCAGCGTGCTGTTTGACGGCGAACTGATCAATGTGCGCGACAAGGCGCAGCTGTTTCGCTTGCGCCGGCGGCTGGGCATGTTGTTCCAGTTCGGCGCCCTGTTCACCGATCTGTCGGTGTTCGAGAACGTCGCGTTCCCCTTGCGCGAGCACACGCGCCTGGCCGAGCCCATGATCCGCGATCTGGTGCTGATGAAGCTCAACGCGGTGGGCCTGCGCGGCGCCGCCGGCCTGAAGATCTCAGAGGTGTCCGGCGGCATGGCGCGGCGTGTGGCGCTGGCGCGCGCGATCGTGCTCGATCCCGATCTCATCATGTATGACGAGCCCTTCGCCGGGCTGGACCTGATCAGCATGGGCGTGACCGCCAAGCTGATTCGCACCCTCAACGATGTGACCGGCTGCACCTCGCTGGTGGTCAGCCACGACGTGCCGGAGTGCATGGCGATCAGCGACTACGTGGTGCTGCTGGCCACCGGCGGGCGCATCGTCGCGCATGGCACGCCGGCCGAGTTGATGGCCTCCACCGACCCGGAGACGCGCCAGTTCGTGCGCGGCGAGCCCGATGGCCCGGTGAAGTTCCACTACCCGGCGCCGGACATCGCCGTCGATTTCGGGAGCGCCGCATGATGGCTGTGAACTGGCTGGCCCGGCTCGGCGCCATCGCGCTGGAGCAGTTCCGCGGCTGGGGCCATGCGGCCTTCTTCCTGGCCGAGTTGCTGGCCTCCCTGCCCGCCGCGCTGCGGCGCCTGTGGCTGGTGGTGGCGCAGGTGCATGCGATCGGCAACCGCTCGCTCGTCATCATCATGGCCTCCGGCCTGGCCGTGGGCTTTGTGCTGGCGCTGCAGATGTATTACGCGTTGGTGACCTATGGCGCGGCCGAGAGCCTGGGCCTGATCGTCAACCTGGCCCTGGTGCGCGAGCTGGGGCCGGTGGTGACGGGGCTGCTGTTTGCCGGCCGGGCGGGCACCTCGCTGACCGCGGAGATCGGCCTGATGAAGGCGGGCGAGCAGCTCGCCGCCATGGAGCTGATGGCTATCGACACCAAGGAGCGCGTGCTGGCGCCGCGCCTGATCGGTGGCATCCTGTCCATGCCCATACTCGCCATCCTGTTTTCGGCCATTGGCATCCTGGGCGCCTATGTGGTGGCGGTACTGCTGATCGGTGTGGATGCGGGCAACTTCTGGTCCATCATGCAGACGCAGGTGGATGTCTGGCGTGACGTGGGCAATGGGCTGGTGAAGGCCACCGTGTTCGGGGCGATCTGCACCTATGTGGCGCTCTACCAGGGGCATGAAACCGAGGCCACCCCCGAGGGGGTTGCTTACGCCACCACACGCACGGTGGTGATCTCCTCGCTCTGGATCCTGGGCATGGACTTCATCCTCACCGCATTGATGTTTTCGACGCCGTGAGCACGGCGTCGCGCAAGGGAGTATTTGGGAATGGGTAAAAAAGGTATCGAGACCATGGTCGGTCTGTTTGTGCTGCTGGGCATGCTGGGGCTGGTGTTCCTGGCCCTGAAGGCGGCCAACCTGGGCAGCGTGAGCGGTGGTGACACCTATATGGTGCAGGCCCGTTTCGACAATATCGGCGGCCTGAAGGTGCGCGCGCCGGTGCGCTCGGCGGGTGTGACGGTGGGGCGCGTGACCGCCATCGAGCTCGACGCCAAGACTTATCTGGGCGTGGTGCGCATGGAGGTGCAGCGCGCCTACCAGTTCCCCAAGGATTCGTCGGCCAAGATCCTGACCGCTGGCCTGCTGGGCGACCAGTACGTGGGCCTGGAGCCCGGTGCCGACGAGAAGGTGCTGGCGGCCGGTGACGTCATCAAGCAGACCCAGTCCGCCGTGGTGCTGGAGAACCTGATCGGCCAGTTCCTCTACAACAAGGCCGCCGACAGCGGCACGGCCGGAGCCAAGCCATGAGCGCTGCGGCATTGGGCTCGGGCGGCGCCTGGCGCCGCGTGCTGGGCATGGCCCTGCTGCTGCTCGCGGTGAGCCTGTCGGGCTGCGCCACGCTGCGCGGCAAGGGGCCGCAGGGGCAACGCCTGGACCCCTGGGAGAGCTGGAACCGCAAGGTCTTCAGCTTCAACGAGAGCCTGGACGCCCATGTGCTCAAGCCGGTGGCCACCGCCTACAGCGAGCTGGTGCCTGCGCCGGCACGCCTGGCCGTGGACAACTTCTTCGGCAATATCTCCGACGCCTGGTCGGCGGTGAACCTGATGCTGCAGGGGCGATTCAAGGCCGGCGTGCAGCAGACCATGCGGGTGGCGGTCAATTCGACCCTGGGTATCGGGGGGCTGATCGACATCGCCGGCGAGACCGGCCTGGAGCGCAATACCGAAGACCTGGGCAAGACCTTCGGGCGCTGGGGTTTTGGCACCGGCGCCTACATCGTCTGGCCCCTGCTCGGGCCTTCCTCGGTGCGTGACTCGCTGGCCTTCCCGCTGGACAAGGTGGCCTCGCCGGCCTATCTGTTCCAGGAGGGCCGCAGCAAGGTCGCCATCTACAGCATCCAGACCATCAATGCACGTTCGAACTTCCTGCGCGCCGGCGAGATGCTGGACGGCATCGCACTCGACAAATACACCTTCATCCGCGACGCCTACCTGCAGCGCCGCGGCAGCTTCGAGGACGACGATGCCTACGAGGTGCTGGCGCCCGAGCCGGCGCCGGTGAATCCGCAGGCCGACAAGTGAACCAAACAGGCCGCTGCTGCGTTGAGCAGGGCGTCGCCTGCTGAACCGCAAAGGGAACCGAGAAATGACCATCACGAAACGACTGCTGCTGCGTGCCCTGTTGAGCCTGGGCATGGCCGCGCCGCTGTTGGCGCAGGCCGTCGACAACAGCGCGCCCGATCTGCTGATCCGCCAGCTCTCGCTGGAGACCATCGAGACCGTCAAGGCCGACAAGGCCATCCAGGGCGGCGATGTGCAGAAGGTGATCACCCTGGTGGACACCAAGGTGATGCCGCATGTGAACTTCCAGCGCATGACCGCCTCGGCGGTGGGGCGCTTCTGGCGCCAGGCCACGCCCGACCAGCAGAAACGCCTGCAGGACGAGTTCAAGACCCTGCTGGTGCGTACCTATGCCGGCGCGCTGACGCAGGTGAAGGATCAATCGGTGGCACTCAAGCCGCTGCGCGCCAGCGCGGACGATGCCGAGGTGGTGGTGCGCACCGAGATCCGCGGCAAGGGCGATCCGATCCAGCTGGACTACCGCCTGGAGAAGACACCCAAGGGCTGGCAGATCTACGACGTCAACGTGCTGGGCATCTGGCTGGCCGACCAGTACCGCAACAGCTTCGCGCAGGAGATCGGCGCCAACGGCATCGACGGGCTGATCAAGGCCCTGGCCGATCGCAACGCCAAGGCGGCGTCGCCTGCGCCTGCCAAGACCTGAGCCATGCCGGACACCATGCTGAAACTGCCGGCGCGCGTGCGCCTGCAAGAGCTGCCCGATGTCTGGCGTGAACTGGAGACGGCGCTGCGCGCCGAACAGGCCCAGGTGCGCCAGGGGGCGGGCAGTGCGGTGCGCCTGAACCTGGCCGGCCTGCACGATTTCGACTCGGCGGTGCTGACCCTGTTGTTGAGCGCCATGCGCCAGCTGCAACAGCAGGGGCTGAGCCTGGAGCTGAGCGAAGCGCCGACCAAGCTGCGCGAGCTGGCGCGCGTCTACGGCGTGGCCAGCCTGCTGTGGGCTGACGAGGCCCCGGCCGCTGCCTGAGGGACGCTACACGGCGTCGTTACGCGATGCAGTTATGCGGTGTAGTTATGCGGCATAGCGCTTGCTGCGCAGATTGCGCTTGATCTCCTGCAGCATGGGGCGCAGGTTCTGGCCCAGGCGCAGCGCCACGCCGGTGGTGAGGATGTCCACCGCGATCAGGTGCAGCAGGCGCGACACCATGGGGCTGTAGCGGTCGTAGTCCTCGGGGTGGTCCACCGCCAGCAAGACCTGACCCGGCGCCTGCCCGATCTGCGCCAGCGGTGAGCCACTGGCCGTGATGATGATGGTGGTGGCGCCCTTCTTGCGCGCGATCTCGGCCGCGTCCAGCAGATCGCGGCTGCGCCCCGAGTTGCTGATCACCACGGCGCAATCGCCCGGCCCCAGCATGGTGGCGCTCATCAGCTGCACATGGCCGTCGCTGCAGGCGATGGTGTGCACGCCCAGGCGGAAGAATTTGTGCTGGGCGTCCTGGGCCACGATGCCCGAGTTGCCGACGCCATAGAACTCGATGCGCTTGCCATGGCGGCCGGCCTCGGAGAGCGCCGCGATGGCGCGCTCGAAGGCATGGCTGGCTGCGTCGTTGCGGTAGTGCAGCAGGGCGGCGACGGCGTTGTCCACCACCTTGACGATCAGATCGCCGGGTTTGTCGTCCTCGTCCACCGCGCGATGCACAAAGGGCACGCCCTCGTTGACGCTGCCGGCCAGCTTGAGCTTGAAGTCCGCCAGGCCGTCATAGCCGACGCTGCGGCAGAAGCGCACCACCGTGGGCTTGCTAACATGCGAGCGATCCGCCAGTTCGCTGACCGGCAGATTCGCAAAGGCGCGCGGATCGCTCAGCAGCAGCTTGGCCACGCGCTGCTCGGCGGGGGGGAGGGCGGGCAGGGCCGCCTTGACGCGTTCCAGCATGCTCATTGCTCTTCGGCCCAGGCAAAGCCGTCGCGTGCCACCAGGGCGCTGGCGGCGGGTGGCCCCCAGCTGCCGGCGCCATAGGTGCGCAGGCTGGAGGGATCCTGCTTCCAGGCATCCAGGATGGGCTCGACCCAGCGCCAGGCCTGCTCCTGCTCGTCGCTGCGCACGAACAGGTTCAGGCGGCCGGCGATGGCATCGAGCAGCAGGCGTTCGTAGGCGCCGACGCGGTTCGCCGCGAAGGCCTTGTCGAAATCCAGGTCCAGCGAGACCGGCGATAGCGCCTCGCCATGCGCACCGCCCTTGGCCGCCAGCAACTGCAGCTCCAGCCCGTCTTCGGGTTGCAGCTTGATCACCAGGCGGTTGGCACGATTCGAGCCCGGGAAGATGGGATGCGGTACTGGGCGGAAGTTGACGACGATCTGCGCGTCACGCGCCGCCAGGCGTTTGCCGGTGCGCAGGTAGAAGGGCACGCCGGCCCAGCGCCAGTTCTGCACCTCGGTGCGCAGGGCCACAAAGGTCTCGCAGGCGCTGTCGGCCGAGATCTTGCCCTCGTCCAGATAGCCCACCACGGCCTTGCCGTCCACCGTGCCGGCGCGGTACTGGCCGCGCACCACGTCGCGCGCCACCGTCTCGGGCGTGAAGGGCTTGAGCGAGCGCAGCACCTTGAGCTTCTCGTCGCGGATCGCGTCGGCGTCGGCGGTGGAGGGGGGCTCCATGGCGATCATGGTGAGCAGCTGCAGCGCATGGTTCTGGATCATGTCGCGCAGTGCGCCGGTGCCATCGTAGAAGGGGCCGCGCGTGCCCACGCCCAGCGACTCGGCCAGCGTGATCTGGATGTTGGCAATGCTCTCGCGGTGCCAGAGCGGTTCGAACAAGGCATTGCCGAAACGCAGCGCCATCAGGTTCTGCACCGAGGGTTTGCCGAGGTAATGGTCGATGCGGAAGGCCTGGCTTTCGGCGAACACCGAGCGCACCACGCGGTTGATCTGCTGCGCACTGGCGAGGTCATGCCCCAGCGGTTTTTCCAGCACCACACGCACGCGCGGCTCGTTGAGCCCGGCGGCACCGAGCTGCTCGCAGATCTGCGTGAACAGATGGGGGCTGGTGGCCAGGTACATCACCACGGTGTCGGCCTGGCGTTCGGCCAGCCAGTCCTTCAGATGCTGGTAATGCGCGGGCTGCGAGAGATCCATGCGCCGGTAGTGCACCAGGGCGGCGAACTTCTCGAACTCCTCGTCGCTGGGGCGCTTGGGACCCTCGACCTCGCGGAAGCGCTCCTTCAGCCACTCGCGGTAACGCTCATCGGGCATCTCGTCGCGCGCCACCGCCAGGATGCGGCCGCCCTCGGGCAGCTTGCCATGGCGGAAGGCCTGGAACAGCGCGGGCATCAGCTTGCGCCAGGTGAGATCGCCGGTACCGCCAAAGAAAACGAGATCGAAGGACATGCGCGTGCTGCCTGTGTTGCCGCCCGGTATTTGCCACCCGGACTTGATGTAACAAAGTTTCTGGATTTATGATGCACGAGTTTCTTGCTCCGGTCAATCCGGTGCGGCCTGCAGGGCTGCGCTCCCATGAGCGGGCGCCCGTCAAGCAGCCGCCTGCGCTGTAACCTGGCTTCGGGCGGGAGCGGTTCTAATACGGGCCTGGACAAAACAAGGGCTTTCCCCATGACGAATCAGCTGGAACAACTCAAGCGCTTTACGACGGTGGTGGCCGACACCGGCAATTTCCTGCAACTGGCGCAATTCACGCCGCGCGACGCGACCACCAATCCCTCGCTCATCCTCAAGGCGGTGCTATCGCCCGACTACGCACCTCTGCTGAAGGACACCGTGGCGGCGCATCGCGGCGAGCCGCTGGACGCCATCGTGGATCAGGTGCTGGTGCGCTTCGGCCTCGAGATCCTGAAGGTGGTGCCGGGCCGCGTGTCGACCGAAGTCGATGCCCGCCTGAGCTTCGACACCGCGGCCACCATCGCGCGTGCGCACCGCCTCATCAAGCTCTACGAGGCCGCCGGCATTGGCCGCGAGCGGGTGCTCATCAAGATCGCCTCCACCTGGGAGGGTATCCAGGCGGCACGTGCGCTGGAGCAGGAAGGCATTCACTGCAATCTGACGCTGCTGTTCGCCTTTTGCCAGGCGGTGGCCTGCGGCGAGGCCGGCGTGCAGCTGATCTCGCCCTTTGTCGGCCGCATCTACGACTGGTACAAGAAGAGCGCCGGCAGTGCCTGGGACGAGGCCGCCATGGCTGGGTCGAACGACCCCGGCGTGCAATCGGTGGCGCAGATCTACAGCTACTACAAGAAGCACGGCGTGGCGACCGAAGTGATGGGCGCCAGCTTCCGCAATATCGGCCAGATCCAGGCGCTGGCCGGCTGCGACCTGTTGACGATCAGCCCCGACCTGCTGGCCCAGCTGCAGGCCAACGAGGCGCCGCTGACGCGCGCGCTCGACGCCGATGCCGCGCTCCAGGCCGACGCGCCCAGGATTTCCTACGACGAAGCGGGCTTCCGCTACGCCCTCAACCAGGATGCCATGGCCACCGAGAAGCTGGCCGAGGGCATCCGCCTGTTTGCCATCGATGCCGGCAAGCTGGATCAGCTCATAGAAAGCCTCTGATGTCCTATCCGCGTTGTGACCAGAGCCCAGCCTGGGCCGCCCTGCAAGCGCACTATCAGCACAGCGGCGCACAGTTCGATCTGCGCGCGGCCTTCGCCGCTGAGCCGGGGCGCTTTGCACAGTGGTCCCTGCAGGCGCCCGAGGTGTTTGCCGACCTGTCCAAGAACCGCATTGCCACGGCCACCCTGGACCTGCTCGTGCAATTGGCCGAGGACTGCCAGCTGGGCGCACAACGCGAGGCGATGTTCAAGGGCGAGCCCATCAACCACACCGAGGGGCGCGCCGTGCTGCATACGGCGCTGCGTGCGCCGGCGGGCGCGGCACCCTTCAGCGACGAGGTGCAGACCTCGCTCGCGCGCATGCTGGCCTTTGCGGAAAGCGTGCGTGCCGCGGACAGCGGCATCCGCGACGTGGTGCACATCGGCATCGGTGGCAGCGACCTGGGTCCCGCCATGGTGGTGCAGGCCCTGCAGGCCTTTGCCAAGCCAGGGCTGCGCCTGCACTTTGTCTCCAATGTGGACGGTCATGACCTGGCCCCGGTGCTGCGCGAGCTGGACCCGACGCGCACCCTGTTCGTGATCGCCTCCAAGACCTTCACGACCCAGGAGACGCTGGCGAATGCGCTGGCGGCCAAGGCCTGGTTCCTGGCCGCGGGCGGCAGCGATGTCGGCCGCCATTTCGTGGCCACCAGCAGCAATACCGCGGCCGCGGCCGAATTCGGCATCCACACCACCTTTGGCTTCTGGGACTGGGTGGGCGGGCGCTACTCGCTGTGGTCGGTGATCGGCTTGCCGATCGCCATCGCCATCGGTGCCGAGAACTTCCGCGCCTTGCTGGCCGGGGCCTGGGCCATGGACGAGCACTTCCGTATCGCGCCGCTGCGCCAGAACCTGCCGGTGCTGCTGGGCCTGCTCGACATCTGGTATCGCAACTTCCACGGCTTCACGAGCCGCAGCGTGGCGCCTTACCACCAGGGCTTGAAGCGCTTGCCGGCCTATCTGCAGCAGCTCGAGATGGAGAGCAATGGCAAGGGTGTGGACCGTGAGGGTCAGGCCTTGCCCTATGGCAGCAGCCCGGTGGTCTGGGGCGAAGCCGGCACGAACGGCCAGCATGCCTACTTCCAGATGCTTCACCAGGGCACGGACGTGATTCCGGTCGAGTTCATCGCGGTGAAGACGCCCACGCATGGGCCGCATGTGACGGGCGAACTGGCCGAGCGTCTGGCCGATCAGCATGTCAAGCTGCTGGCCAACTGCCTGGCGCAGTCGCAGGCGCTGATGCAGGGCAAGTCGGTCGAGGAGGCGCTGCACGAGCGCGCGCCCACGGCGTCCAAGTCACTCGGCGTGCTGACGGTGGCGCGCCATCGCAGCTTCCCGGGCAACCGGCCCAGCACCACCTTGCTGCTGGAGACACTCAACCCGCGTTCGCTGGGTGCGCTGATCGCGCTCTACGAGCACCGCGTGTTCGTGAGCGGCGCGTTGTGGGGCATCAACAGCTTCGACCAATGGGGCGTCGAGTTGGGCAAGGCCCTGTGCAGCAGCCTGTTGCCGCGTCTGGGCAGCGGTGATGTGGCGGGCCTGGATGCCTCGACCGCGGGGCTGCTGCAGAAGTTGCGCGCATGAACATCGTGTTCGACTTTGGCGGCGTGGTGTTCCGCTGGCACCCGCCCAGCTTCCTGGCGCGCGTCTGGCCGCATCGCGTGCCCGACCCGGCCGCTGCCGAGGCCACTGCAGCGGCCTTCTTCGAGAACTACGGCGGCGACTGGGGCGCCTTCGACCAGGGGCTGATCGATGCGCCGACGGTGGTGCGGCGCATTGCGGCGCGCACCGGCTGGCCCGAGGCCGAGGTGGCCGCGGTGGTGGCAGCGGTGCCCGATGAATTGCAGGCCTTGCCCGGCACGGTGGCGCTGATCCAGGAACTCAAGGCCGCCGGTCATCGGCTTTTCTATCTCTCCAACATGCCCGAGCCCTATGCCGAGCACCTGGAACGGGCGCATCCGCTGTGGCAGTGGTTCGAGGGCGGCGTGTTCTCGGGGCGGGTGAAGCATTCCAAGCCGCGCGAGGAAATCTACCGCATCGCCGAGCAACGCTTCGGCGTGGCGCCGCAGAGCCTGCTGTTCCTGGACGATCACCCCGCCAACATCACGGCCGCGAAGGCGCGCGGCTGGCAGGCGCTGTTGTTCAGCAATGCCGAGGCGCTGCGACCGGAGTTGCGCGCGCTGAAGCTGCTCTAGCCCCCGGGCTAGTGAGGCAGATCCTGATCCTCGGTGGGCGGCGCCGCCTGCACGCGGAAGGATTCGCTGGCCCAGGCACCCAGGTCATGCTCGCGGCAGCGCTCGCTGCAGAAGGGGCGCCAGCGGTTGCTGGGCGCAAAGACGCTGTCGCCGCCGCAGCTGGGGCAGGGCACGATGCGCGGCTTGTCGCTCTTCGGTTCCATCACGCTGCTCCTCAGGCGCACAGGGTCAGCTCGAAGCTGGCATCCTGCTGGGCGAGCTTGAGGCGGCCCTCCTCGTCCTGACGCATCAGCCGGATCGAGATCATCAGGCGGTGGCCGCTGATCTCGGGGATCAGGCCCAGGCTGGGGTCGAGGCGCATGCGTAGCAGGTGGTAGCTGCGCCCCTGGGGCAGGCTTTGCTGGAACTGGCCGGCTTGCGCCGCCACCTTGTGCGGAGCACCGGAATCGCGCAGCAGGCCCAGCAGCACCTGCAGGGCCTCGGCCAGCGGCATCAGGGACTGCGTCCATTGCATCAGATCGTTGCGGCGACGCGCCGGCAGGAACTGCTGCCAGGTGTAGTAGGCCGGCAGATCGAACTCGCAGGTGCCGCCGGGGATGCTGATGCGGCTGCGTATGCTCATCAGCCACTCGTTGGTGGTGAGGGCATGGCCGGCCTTGCCGGAGAGCTGGTTCAGATTGGCGAAGGCGCGGTCGATGCGGGCGATCACCTCGTCGAGCACGCGCTCAGCGATCGCCGGGTTGCCGCGGTAGCCGTTGAGCTGGGCCTTGTGCCGCTCCAATTCCTTGAGCAGATCGGACTTCAGGTCGGCGCGCGAGGCCACGTCCATGATCTCGAAGATCGTGACCAGGGCGAAGTGATGGTCCAGTGCCGTTTCGCGCGAGATCAACTGCCCCAGGCGATCGAACAGATGTTCCAGACGCAGCATCGTGCGGATGCTTTCGTTGAACGGGTATTCGTATAAGACCAAGGCGGCCATTCCTCGTCGATCAGCGTTGTGGCAAGAGGCACCCATTGCGCCTCTTGGCCCGATGGGGCGATTGTTTCACAGCCAGGCGCGCGAGCCCCAAGAAAACGCTAGGGGCTAGCCCCGGCGCCAATGCGCGGCGAGGCTCTGCACATGCGCGCGCAGCGCTTCCGCGCTGATGCCGTCGTTGTAGAGCACCGCGTCGGCGACGGCACGGCGGGCGGCGCGGCTGGCCTGTTGCGCGATCACAGCCAGCACCGCCTCGCGCTGCCAGCCCGAGCGCTGCATGACGCGTTCGACCTGCGTTTGCTCCTCGCAATCCACCACCAGCACGCGCTGCACGCGTGACCGCCAGCGGCCCGACTCGACCAGCAGCGGCACGTCGAAGACCAGCAACTCGGCCGCGCTGGCCTCGGCCCGGCGCGTGGTCTCGGCGCTGATCATGGGGTGGAGGATGGCTTCGAGCCGGCGTTTGGCTTGCTCATCCCGGAAGGCCAGGGTGCGCATGTGGTTACGGTCGAGTGCGCCGCCCGGGCCGGCCGCTTGGGCACCGAAGGCCTGCACGATGGCCGGCATGGCGGCACCGCCCGCCGTCGTCAAGGCGCGCGAGATGGCATCGGTGTCGATGACGTCGGCGCCCGCCTCGGCCCAGGCGCGAGCCACCGTGCTCTTGCCGCTGCCGATGCCACCGGTCAGGCCGATGCGCAACGCGCGCCCGCCCATCAGGCCCAGCCCAGCCACCCCAGCACGCGTGCCTGGCCGGCAAACAGCACCACCAGGCCGGCGCCCGCGAGGAAGGGGCCGAAGGGTACATAGCGACCCTCGCGCAGCTTGGCATTCAGCTTCATGGCAATGCCGACCACTGCGCCGATCACCGACGCGCCCAGCACGATGGGCAGGATCATCTGCCAGCCCAGCCAGGCGCCCAGCGCTGCCAGCAGCTTGAAGTCCCCGTAACCCATGCCCTCCTTGCCGGTGGTGAGCTTGAACAGCCAGTAGACCGACCAGAGCGACAGATAACCCACCAGGGCGCCGGTCAGCGCGGCCTGCAGGGGAATGGTCCAGCCCAGCAAGGCCACCAGCAGGCCAGCCCAGAGCAGGGGCTGGTTGATGGCATCGGGCAGCAGGGTGGTGTCCCAGTCGATCGCTGCCAATGCCAGCAGTGCGGCAGCGAAGGCGCACCAGAGCAAGGTGCTGGGCTCAGGGCCAAAATGCCACGACAGTCCGGCAAACATCAGCCCGGTAAGCAGCTCGATGAAGGGGTAGCGCGCCGAGATCGGCGCCATGCAGGCCGAGCAGCGCCCGCGCAGCATGGCGTAACCCAAGAGCGGGATGTTCTCGTGCCACTTCAGCTGGTGCCCGCAGTGAGGGCAGCGCGAGCGCGGCATGGCGATGCCCAGTGCGGGGAGCTTTTCAAGCTGGGTGGCCAGCGCCGCGCTGGCCTTGGCCAGTGCGCCGGCTTCGGCCTTGCCCAGTTGCGCGCCCTGCAGCAGCACCTCCTCATCGCTCAATTGGGCGGCCGCGTCAGTGAGCCATTGGCGCTCCATCATGCGGGGCAGGCGGTGCACCACGACGTTGAGAAAGCTGCCGATGCACAGGCCCAGGACGCCCAGGACCCAGGGTGACAGCAGCCATTGGAGTTCGGTTGTCGTCGTTGTCATTCCTCAGACCACTTGACCCAGCTTGAAGATGGGCAGATACATCGCGACCACGATGCCGCCGATGACCGTGCCGAGAAACACGATGATGAATGGCTCCATCAGGCTGGAGAGCGCCTTCACGGCCTCGTCCACCTCGTCCTCGTAGAACTCCGCCGCCTTGCTCAGCATGTGATCCAATGAGCCCGATTCCTCGCCGATGGCGGCCATTTGCAACACCATGCTCGGGAAGATCCCGGTGGTCTGCATCGAGGTGGTGAGCGCCGAACCGGTGGACACGTCGCGCTGGATCTTCTCGGTGGCCTCGACGAACACGGCGTTGCCCGAGGCGCCGCCCACCGAATCAAGCGCCTCGACCAGCGGAACGCCGGCGGCGAACATGGTTGCCAACGTGCGCGTCCAGCGCGCGACGGCGGACTTGTAAAGCAGATCGCCGAACACAGGGATCTTGAGCAGGAGCCGATCCATGGTCTTCTGCATCTTCTCGGATCGCTTCCATGACTGGATGAAGAAGTAGATGCCGCCACCCAGACTACCGAATATGGCCCACCAGTAGCTGACGAAGAACTCCGACATCGCGATCACCATCAGGGTGGGCGCTGGCAGGTCGGCGCCGAAAGAGGTGAAGACGTCCTTGAACGAGGGCACCACGAAAATCATGATCACGGCGGTGACCACAAATGCCACCACCATCACTGCGACCGGGTAGGTCAATGCCGACTTGATCTTGTTCTTCAGCGCGACAGTCTTTTCCTGGTAGATCGCCAGGCGGTCGAGCAGGGCTTCCAGGATGCCGCCGGTTTCGCCGGCCTCCACCAGATTGCAGTACAGGGCGTCGAAGTACATCGGGTGTTTGCGGAAGGAGGCGGACAGGCTGGTGCCGGTCTCCACGTCCTGCTTGATATCGGTGAGCAAGCGCGTCAGCTTGGGATTGGGGCTGCCCCGCGCTACGATCTCGAAAGACTGCAGCAGTGGCACGCCGGCACGCATCATGGTGGCGAGCTGGCGTGTGAACACGGCGATGTCCTTTTGCTTGATCTTGGTGCCGCCAGAGCTGCGGCGCTTCTTGACCTTGCTGACGAGGATGCCTTGGCGACGCAGAGTGGCGCTGACCATGGCTTCGCCGCCGGCGCGCAACTCGCCGCGCATGACTTTGCCGTTCCTGTCCTTGCCCTCCCACTCGTAGATGGCCTCATTGGCCGGCTTTGCGCTGGAAATGGTCGCCATAGCACCTCCTGGGATTGCACCCACAGTTTTTGTCGGGGCCCGATGGGCCCTTATTCATTGGTCGCCGCCAGCACCTCTTCGAGCGTCGTGACGCCGGCGCGCACCTTCACGAGGCCGGACTGGCGCAAGTCGCGCACGCCCTCGGACTGCGCCTGTGCGGCAATGTCCATGGACGTGCCTTCCGAGAGGATGATGCGCTGGATGGCCTCGGTGATAGGCATCACCTGGTAGAGGCCGACGCGGCCGCGGTAGCCGTTGTTGCAACTCGAGCAGCCCACCGCCCGATACGGCTTCCAACTGCCATCCAGATCGGTCTCGGCGTAGCCGGCGCGCAGCAGTGCATCGCGCGGGAACTCCGCCAAGGTCTTGCAGTTCTCGCACAAGCGCCTGGCCAGGCGCTGAGCGGTGATGAGCAGCACGCTGGAGGCAATGTTGAAGGGGGCCACACCCATATTGAGCAAGCGCGTGAGCGTGGTCGGCGCGTCGTTGGTGTGCAGGGTGGACATCACCATGTGGCCCGTTTGCGCCGCCTTGATGGCAATGTCGGCGGTCTCGAGATCGCGGATCTCACCCACCATGATGATGTCGGGATCCTGGCGCAAGAAGGACTTCAGCGCCGCGGCGAAGGTCAGTCCGGCCTTGTCGTTCACGTTCACCTGGTTGATGCCGGGCAGGTTGATTTCGGCGGGATCCTCGACCGTCGAGATGTTCACGCCTGGTTGGTTCAGGATGTTCAGGCAGGTGTAGAGCGAGACGGTCTTGCCCGAACCCGTCGGGCCGGTGACCAGCACCATGCCATAGGGGCGCGAGATACAAGCCAGCAGCCGATCCTTTTCGATCTTCTCGTAGCCCAGCGCCTCGATGCCCAACTTGGCCGAGGACGGATCCAGAATCCGGATCACGATCTTCTCGCCGAACAAGGTGGGCAGGGTGCTGATACGGAAGTCGATCGCCTTGGCGCCGAACTTCAGCTTCATGCGCCCGTCTTGCGGCACGCGGCGCTCGGCAATATCCAGCCTAGACAGCACTTTGATGCGCGAGGCCAGTTTGTCCTTGATCGCAATGGGCGGCTGCGTGATCTCGCGCAATTCACCGTCCACGCGGAACCGCACCCGGTAGTGGTACTCGTAGGGCTCGAAGTGCAAGTCCGAGGCGCGCAGATTGATGGCATCCACCAGCATTTTCTGCAGGAAGCGCACCACCGGTGCGTCCTCCACGTCGGCCATGTCCTGCGCTTCTTGTTGCGTCGGGCCTTCCTCTTCGGCGATGTCGAAGTCGAAGTCGCCGCCGGCAATGCTCTCCAGGGCCTCCGCGGCGCTGGTCGCCGAGCCTTGCAGAATCTTGGTGATCTTGTCGTACTCGACGATCACCCATTCGGGCGACAGCTGGGTGGCAAACTTGATGCGCTCGACGACTTCGGGTTCGGTCGGGTCGGCACCGCCGATGAAAAGGCGGTTGCCGCGGCGGCCGAGCACCAGAACCTGGTATTGCTGAGCCAGCTTGTTGTCGATGATGTTCTGCGGCAGGCGCTGGGCATCTACCGCGTTCAAGTCCATCAGTGGCACGGCCAGCGCCGTTGCCAGCGTATGCGCCAAGTCGGCCGAGGAGATCGCGCCTGACGCGATCACGGCGCTCACGAAGCTGGTCTTCTTCTCCTTGGATTGCCGTACCAGATCCTCTGCGGCCTTGGCCTGCAGCTTGCCCGCGTGCACCAACACGCGAGCCACGCCCGAGAGGGCGGAATGGGGCGGGTCAGCCAGGGTTGTATCCACGTGCCGTGATTCGCTGTGCTCGGTAGTCGGAGGCGAGAGGCGCACTGGGTGTGCACCTACTCAGCAATGGCCACACTGTATACCCACCATGCAAGGGGGCAATCGGTGGAAATGTGTGCAAGCGCAAGGAATGCGCGCACGGCCGTTGCCAGTGATGCTGATTTGCATCATGGCGCCAGGGCTGGGTATGGAAATTGTGAAGACCTGGTCGGGGTGAGAGGATTCGAACCTCCGGCCTCTACGTCCCGAATCAGCACCTGCAGGCCCCCGAGTCTCCCCTGGGGTTGATGGGCTCTATACAAATCAATAACTTAGCTGGCTGCTTCCGTCCGTTTTCATCGCTTTCCAACCCCTTCAAAACGGCGTCAGTGGCACAGATTTGGTACAGAAATTTCCGAGCTGGGTGAAGTGTAGCGACCTACTCTTTATGCAGACAAGGCTAGCGCGCCTGGACCGTCGACCGGTGGCGTCAGTGCGCCCATGCTCGCAGCTCCAATGTGATGTTTAGGTGCTCGCAGCCCACCCGGGCCTCAAATCCGTAGAGCTGCTTTCGGTTTGCTTGGTGCGAAGGTCCCGCACAGCGCTGCCGACCCCCTGCAAACTCATCAGCAGCGCTTGACCAGCGGCCGCACGCTCCCGGATGTGAGCCGGCTCACAGTTTGCTCTCGATTGTTGGTTGCAAAGTGATCGCATTCACAAATCGGCTCAATCAGTCGTTGAGGGTGTTGCGGTCGACCGAAAACTGAGCCACATCTGAGGGTTGTGCCGACCTAAAACTGAGCCAGGTGTTCAACCTACCCTGCCCGGGTTATCCACAACGGGCGGGGTGTGCAGGAGTGATCACCATGGA
>Ga0208514_100162_pt1 | contig 55719 bp, 51 predicted proteins | sample LakWasMet70_HOW9_2_FD_183900 | JGI IMG/M metagenome (GOLD analysis project Ga0208514, IMG submission 183900) | Freshwater sediment methanotrophic microbial communities from Lake Washington under simulated oxygen tension - Sediment Metagenome... | ecosystem: Environmental > Aquatic > Freshwater >...
GGTTGCCTCGAAGGTCTAAAGTGGACATGCCATGCTGAAGCAACGAGTTATCACCGCGCTGTTGTTGTTGGCTGTCCTGTTGCCTGCCGTTTTTTACCACCGATCAGAAGCGTTCGCTGTCGTGGCGCTGGTACTGATTGCGGCCGCAGCCTGGGAGTGGGCGCGTTTGAACCAGTGTGGGCCGACGGCGTCGCTCATGGTGGGAGGGCTGTGTGCGCTGTTGTGTGTTTTGTCGTGGTATGCGGGGCTCCTGTCTGTACCTATGCACATGCTCTGGGTGTTTGTCGGCAGCGCGTGGGTCATTGTGGGTGCGTGGCTTTTGCACGGTGGCGCCAGGGTCTGGTCCAATGTGCCACGATTCTTGCGTCTGGCGGGCGGATTGGGGGCGCTCTGGGCAGCCTGGGTTGCGGTGACCCAGGCACGGATCATCGGGATAAATTTCCTCTTTTCAGTGTTGGTACTGGTGTGGGTTGCCGACATATTTGCCTATTTTTTTGGGCGGGCGTTGGGCGGAAAATTCTTTTCCCGAAAGCTGGCGCCGTCCATCAGTCCCGGAAAAACGTGGGAGGGGGCATTGGGTGGAATGCTGGGCGTCATAGTCTGCGCCTTTGTGTGGCGCAGCCTGGATGTCACCGCGCCTATGGGTGTTGCCAGTTTGTACACGCGTCTGGGTAATGTGAATCTCGCGTTCATGGTGCTGGCTGTCTTATTTCTCGCTGCAATGAGCATCGTTGGTGACTTGGTTGAGTCGCTCTTTAAGCGCAGCGCCGGTGTCAAGGACAGCAGTGGCCTGCTACCAGGGCACGGCGGCGTGCTCGATCGGGTGGATGCACTGCTTCCGATACTCCCGCTGGCGATGATGCTAGGTACGGTATGAATGCAGTGAAGTCCCGCGTGGTGGTCCTGGGGTCGACCGGCTCGATTGGCGTCAATACCCTCGATGTCATAGCGAACCATCCGCAGCGTTTTGAAGTGTTCGCCTTGACAGCTGCCACCAGCGTGGAGACCATGTTGGCCCAGTGCGCGCAGCACAAGCCCGTTTTTGCCGTGATGGCTAGTGAACCGCATGGGTTGCAGCTTCAGCAGGCGTGTCGCAGTGCGGGCTTGTCCACCCGGGTGTTGTGGGGCAGCAGTGCCATTGCCATGGTGGCTAGCCACGAACTGGCGGACACGGTCATGGCGGCGATTGTGGGTGCGGCAGGACTTGCACCGTGCCTTGCGGCCGCGCAGTCCGGCAAGCGCTTGTTGTTGGCAAACAAAGAGGCTTTGGTCGTCGGTGGGCAACTGTTCATGGACACCGTGGCTGCGGGTGGTGCCACCTTGTTGCCCATTGACAGTGAGCATTCCGCCGTCTTTCAGTCCCTTCCTCCAGACCCCCGGGATTGGGCCATGCGCATTGACAAAATCATACTCACGGCATCTGGTGGTCCCTTTCGGACCCGGGACCCCTTGACATTGCGACATGTGACCCCCGAAGAGGCCTGCGCCCACCCCAATTGGGTCATGGGACGCAAAATCTCGGTCGATTCAGCCACCATGATGAACAAGGCCCTGGAGGTCATTGAGGCGAAGTTCCTGTTTGGCGTCGCACCGGAGCAGATTCAAGTGGTCGTTCACCCGCAGAGCGTTATTCATTCCATGGTCCAGTATGTGGACAACTCTGTCGTTGCGCAGCTGGGTACTCCTGATATGCGAGGCCCCATAGCCTACGGCTTGTCGTGGCCTGAGCGCATCCGATCTGGCGCAGCCGCGCTGGACTTTTCTGCGATGGCGGGATTGACCTTTGAATCTCTGGCAACCGACGACCACAGGAAGCGCTTTCCCGGCATCGACCTGGCCTGGGCCGTTCTCAAGAGCCCGCCGGGAACCACAGCCGTGCTGAATGCTGCAAATGAGGTGGCCGTCGCGGCATTCTTGGATCGCAAAATCCGGTACGACCAGATTCACCACGTCAATATGCAAACCTTGAATTCCATTGCGCCGCAACCGCCGGGTTCGTTGGACGATCTGTTGGCGCTGGATCTGCAGTCTCGGCAGGCCGCAGAAATCGCGATTTCGCATTTGCATGCTAAATAACTGCGGCAGGGTCCCTGCATGCTGACACTGGCTGCCTTTGTCGTCGCTATTGCCGTCCTGGTTGCTGTGCACGAGCTGGGGCATTTTTCCGTGGCGCGTTTGTGTGGTGTCAAGGTCTTGCGCTTTTCGGTGGGATTTGGTCCGCGGCTTTGGGGATGGAGATCGCCGAGGTCCGGCACGGAATTTGTGGTGGGCATGCTTCCTTTAGGGGGCTATGTCAAGATGCTGGACGCGCGCGAAGGCCCCGTCGAATTGCATGAGCAGGCCACGGCGTTTAACGCCCAGCCACTACGCGGCAAAGTTGCGATCGTCCTTGCCGGCCCACTCGCCAACCTCATCTTGGCAGTCGCTCTGTACAGCGGCGTCCATTGGACTGGCATGGAGCTGCCTCAGGCGATTGTCGGTATGCCAGCAACCGGCTCTGTTCTCGCAGCAGCAGGTTTCTCGGGTGGCGAGCACATACAGCAGGCCGGCTTTGAGGGTGAACCACTTGAAGAGGTACAGTCTTTTGAGGGTTTGCGCTGGTGGCTGGCACGGGGTGCCATAGAGCACCGCAATGTGCAGTTGGTTTTTTCGACGTCGCGAGAACCCCGCCCACAATCCATACTATTGAAGCTGAGCGGTGTTGACGCACGCAGCGCAGACGCTCAATTGTTTCAGCGAATTGGCCTCGCTGCGCCTTATTCCCCTGCACGACTGGGTTCTATGTTGCCTGATGGCGCTGCGGCCCAGGCGCAGCTACAGGTGAACGACCTGGTGTTGCGGGTGGATCAGACCGATATAGTTGACGCTGGGCAGTTGCGCGCCCTGATTCGACAGTCCGGACAAAGTGGCGCGCCAGGGCAGCAGGCATGGTTGGTGGATCGCAACGGCACGCGTCTTTCCATCATCGTGTCACCGAAGCTGGAACATGAAGGCAAGGAATCGATTGGCAGGGTTGGAGCACTGATTGGTGCCCCGCTCGCCATGACGACGGTGCGTTATGGCCTTTGGGATGGGGTGGAGAAGGCCGTGCTACGGACCTGGGAAACTTCTACGTTGACCCTGCGGGTTATGGGGCAGATTGTAAAGGGTGACGCATCACTGGACAACTTGAGCGGACCCATCACCATAGCCGACTATGCCGGAAAGTCCGCGGCAATGGGCTTTACACAGTTTCTTGTTTTTCTAGCGCTGATGAGTGTTAGTCTGGGGGTTCTCAACCTGCTGCCGTTGCCTATCCTCGATGGAGGGCACCTGATGTATTATCTTTGGGAGGCGCTCTCTGGTAAGCCTGTGTCGCAGCCGTGGACCGAACGGCTGCAAAAATTGGGGTTGGTCGTCTTGCTGATGATGATGTCAGTGGCCATTGTGAACGACGTGACGCGTTTGCTGCAGTAACCGGGCCGTCCTCAAATTTCCGGAATACTTAAATTGACAAAAATGCAATTCAATCGAAATTTCCTGCGTCGCGCGTCTGCCGTGGCGGTATCCCTGTTTGTTTTGCAGGGCGCGATGGCAGTGGAACCATTTACGGTCAAGGACATTCGCGTTGAAGGACTTCAAAGGGCCGAGGCGGGAACCATCTTCGCGTCACTGCCGGTGCGGGTTGGGGATACCTATAGCGATGACAAAGCGGCTGCATCGATCAAGGCGCTATTCAGTCTCGGTTTGTTCAAGGACGTTCGTATCGACGTCAATGATGGCGTACTGGTGGTCATCGTCGAAGAGCGGCCAACCATTGCCGAGATCGATTTTGTGGGCACCAAGGAATTTGACAAAGACGTGTTGAAAAAAGCGTTGCTGCAGATTGGTTTGGCCGACGGCCGGCCGTTTGACAAGGCCCTGGTTGACAGGGCCGAGCAGGAGTTGAAGCGCCAGTACATTAACCGCAGTATGTACGCGTCGGAAGTGATTACGACGGTGACGCCGGTGGAGCGCAACCGTGTGAACCTGAGTTTTTCAGTGCAGGAGGGTGAGCCCGCCAAGATCAGCGATATTCGAATTGTTGGCAATAAGGCTTTCTCGGAGTCCACTTTACGGGGCCTGTTTGATCTTGACACGGGCGGGTGGTTGAGCTGGTACACCAAATCAGACCGCTACGCACGCGCCAAGCTGAACGCCGATCTGGAGGCCCTGCGGTCGTACTATTTGGCACGCGGCTACCTTGAGTTCAAGGTTGAGTCCACGCAGGTCGCCATTTCCCCCAACAAGCAGGACATTGGCATCACGATCAACGTGGTGGAGGGTGACCAATTCGTGGTCTCCAAGGTCAACCTGGCTGGCAATTTCCTGGGTAAGGAAAATGAATTCAAGTCCCTGGTCCGGATTCAGGTCGGTCAACCCTATAACGCGGATCAAGTGGCTGTCACGAGCAAAGCATTTACGGACTACTTTGGCAATTTCGGCTACGCCTTTTCCAGGGTTGAACCGCGTACGGTGATCGACAGAACAACCAATCGCGTGGAGATTACGTTGCAGGTGGATCCTTCGCGCCGCGTCTACGTGCGTCGCGTCAACGTAGCCGGAAATGATCGCACCCGAGACGAAGTGATTCGCCGTGAGTTCCGCCAATTTGAAGCGTCCTGGTACGACGGAGAGAAGATCAAGCAATCTCGCAACCGCGTGGACCGGCTCGGCTACTTCAAGGAAGTCACCATGGACACTTCCGAGGTACCTGGTTCTCAAGACCAGGTGGATTTGACCATCACGGTGGCTGAAAAACCAACGGGCAGTATCAGCCTGGGTGCCGGTATTTCAAGCGCCGATGGTTTTGGTGTGTCGTTTGGATTCAAGCAGGACAATGCATTTGGGTCTGGCAATTCGCTGGGCATTGAATTGAACACCAGCAAGCAGAATCGTACAGTGGTGTTCAACACAACGAATCCGTACTTTACGGAGGACGGTGTGTCCCGTACTCTGGATGTATACCAGCGAAACTCCAAGCCGTACGTCGACGTCAACAGCTACGCGATAGAGACGACCGGAGGAAGTATCCGTTTTGGCGTGCCATTCACCGAATACGACACGGTTTTCTTTGGCCTGGGTATCGACCAGACGACAATTGTTCCCGGGAACTACCTGCCTGTGGTTTACCAGGACTTTGCCAACAAGTTTGGCTTCACCAGCAATGCTGTTCCACTCACGATTGGCTGGGGCCGCGACACCCGTGACAGTGCATTGGTACCTACCATAGGTAAAGTGATCAAGGCTTCCGGCGAATGGAGTATTGCTGGCGAACTGAAATATGCCCGTGGAACAGCGGTGTACCAGCAGTTCATTCCGGTCACCAACAAGATTACCGCCGCGTTGAACGCGGAGCTGTCGGTTGGCTCCTCGACTGGGGATTCGACATATCCCATATTCAAGAATTTCTACTCCGGCGGTTTGGGTTCCGTCCGTGGTTTCGAGCAGGGTAGTTTGACGACGGGAACCCAACGCACATTGGGCCTGACGGCGACCGGCGGTACCAAGAAGATCAATTTCAATGCGGAACTGCTGTCTCCCTTGCCGGGAGGTGGCAAGGATCGCACGTTGCGGGTCTACACATTCCTCGACGCTGGCGGGATTTATGGGCCCGATGAGGGGCTCCAATTGAGTGATATGCGCAGCTCCTATGGGGTTGGCATCAGCTGGATATCTCCTGTGGGTCCCTTGCGGCTTGCCTTCTCGAAACCGATCAAACAATTCGAAGGCGATAAAATACAGGCACTGCAATTCCAGATCGGAAGTTCCTTCTAATGAACACTTTAAAACTACGTTGCTTGCTGTCGGTGCTGCTTATGGGCGTTGGCGTCGGTGCTGTCGCGCAGGACTTCAAGGTTGGATACATCAATACGCAGATGATTACGACCCAGTCCAACCCGGCAAAAGTAGCACAGGCCAAACTGGAGCAAGAGTTCTCCAAGCGGCAGAAAGAGTTGGTTGAGCAGCAGGCTGCCTTGAAAGCGTTTGGTGAGAAATTTGAACGCGATGCCCCCACACTCAGCGAGAGTCAACGCAGTGCCCGCCAAAAAGAAGGTGCAGAATTGGGCAGAGACTTGCAGCGCCGTCAGCGAGAGTTCCAGGAGGACCTCAATGGACGCCGGAATGAAGAATTGCAACAGGTTCTGGACCGGGCAACCAAGGCGGTGAAGCAGGTCGCCGACGCTGAAAAGTACGACATGGTTCTTCAGGAAGTTGTCTACGTCAACACCAAACATGACATAACCGACAAGGTTCTCAAGATCCTGAACGCTGGGTCCAAGTAAGTTTCGGGCGCCCGAGGACTGGGGTATGCAGCTCGAACTGGGTTCCATTGTGGCCGCGTTGGGGGGTGAGTTGTGCGGCGAACCCTCTGTGGTCATCACCGGACTGGCTCCGCTGGAGTCGGCCACGCCACAGCAGATGGGTTTCTTGAGCAACCCCAGGTACCAGCCACAATTGCTGGCCTCCAGGGCGGGTTGTGTCATTGTGGCTCCGCAGATGAAAGAGCCTGCGGTCCTGCGCGGCGCGTGCATTGTCACGGAACAACCGTATTTGTACTTCGCCAAACTCACCCAATTGTGGAAGCGCGGGCTGACGCAGAGCACGCCAGCGACTGTGCATCCGAGTGCCGTGGTGGATGCGCTGGCGGTGGTGCATCCCTCGGCATCGATTGGCCCCTTGTGCGTCGTGGAGCGAGGCGCACGCATTGGTGCCGACACGGTGTTGAAGTCCCGCGTGACGGTGGGCGAAGACTGTGTGGTGGGTGATCGCTGCATCGTGCATTCCGGTGTGGTCATCGGAGCCGACGGATTCGGCTTTGCACCGAATGGCGATGGATGGGAAAAGATTGAGCAACTCGGTTCTGTGGTGATTGGCAATGATGTGGAGATTGGTGCCAACACCTGTATTGACCGTGGCGCCCTGCAGGACACGGTGATTGAGGACGGCGTCAAGCTCGACAATCTGATCCAGATTGGGCACAACGTGCGGGTAGGGCGGCACACGGCCATGGCCGGCTGCGTGGGTGTGGCGGGCAGTGCGACAATAGGCCCGCATTGCACGGTAGGTGGGGGGGCCATCATTCTGGGCCACTTGACAATTGGTTCCCACGTCAATATCTCCGCCGGAACCCTGGTCAGCAAGTCGATACTGAAGCCTGGCCACTACACTGGAATATTTCCCGTCGACGACAACGCGACATGGGAGCGCAATGCCGCCTCGCTCAAGCAATTGCACAGTCTGCGCAATCGAATAAAGAATTTGGAACAAGAGACAAAAAAATGATGGATATCCACGAGATTCTCAAGCAACTGCCCCACCGTTACCCGTTCCTCATGATCGATCGCGTTGTATCGATGGAAAAAGGCAAATGTATTCAGGCATTGAAAAACGTATCGATCAACGAGCCATTTTTCAACGGACATTTTCCGCACCGTCCGGTGATGCCCGGGGTGTTGATGCTCGAAGCCATGGCGCAGGCAGCAGCCCTTCTGGCGTTTGACGCAATTGGGCAAAGTCCGGACGACAAAACGGTGTACTACTTTGCAGGCATTGATGCAGCACGATTCAAGCGCCCGGTCGAACCCGGCGACCAATTGATCATGGATGTGGAGTTGTTGCGCGTGAAGTCCGGGATATTCAAATTCAAGGGCGTCACCCGAGTAGACGGCAACGTGGTCTGCGAAGCCGAATTGATGTGCACGATGCGCACCGTTGCCTGACGCACAGCGTAGCTTGCCGTGACACACATCCACCCCAGCGCTATCGTTGATCCGGCTGCCGAGCTGGATAGCTCGGTCACCGTCGGACCCTACACCGTCATCGGACCCCATGTCCGCATTGCAGCGGGTACTACGGTGGGCCCGCATTGCGTTATCGAGGGCCACACGACCATTGGCCGCGACAACCGCATCTTCCAGTTCAATTCGCTGGGGGCCATTCCCCAGGACAAGAAATATGCGGGTGAACCGTGTGAGCTGCGCATTGGCGATCGCAATACCATCCGCGAGTTTTGCACCTTCAATATCGGCTCCCCCGGTGATGCCGGTGTCACCCAGCTCGGCAACGACAACTGGATCATGGCCTACGTGCATCTGGCGCACGACTGCCACGTCGGCAACAACACCATTTTTGCCAACAACGCGGCGCTGGCCGGCCATGTGCATGTGGGGGACTGGGCTATTCTGGGCGGCTATACCGCAGTGCACCAGTTTGTGCGACTGGGCGCGCATTGCATGACCGCTTTGTGCTCTATGCTGGTGGCCGATGTGCCGCCGTTTGTGATGTGCCAGGGCCAACCTGCTGCGGCACGCTCCATGAATTTTGAAGGTCTGCGCCGGCGGGGCTGGACGCCCGAGCGCATCAGTGGGGTCAAGGCCATGCACAAAGCCCTGTACCGCGATGGCCTGACGCTAGAGCAGGCAAAGGCCCACATTGCTGCCATGGCGTCAGAGCAGCCCGAAACGGCGGTCGATGTTGCCATGATGTTGTCCTTTCTGGACCAGACTTCGCCTCAACGCGGCATCGTTCGCTAAGACCGCGCCATGCCATCGGCGTCACCCTTTGTCGCCATGGTCGCCGGCGAAGCATCTGGCGATCTGCTGGCCGGCCTCCTGCTGGAAGGCTTGCGCCAGCGCTGGCCGCAGCTGACGTCCGCGGGCATCGGCGGCCCCCAGATGGCGCGTAACGGTTTTGCTGCCTGGTGGCCGCACCACAAGCTCTCGGTACACGGTTTTGGTTGGGAGGTTCTGCGCCGCTACCGCGAGATCGTCGGCATCCGCAAGCAGCTTCAAACCCGATTGCTGGAACAGCGCCCGGACGTGTTCATTGGCGTTGATGCGCCAGACTTCAACCTGGACCTGGAACGCAATCTGCGCGGTGCAGGAATCAAGACCGTTCACTTCGTTTGCCCGTCGATCTGGGCCTGGCGGCCCGAACGGGTGGAGAAGATCCGCGCCAGCGTGGACCATGTGCTGTGTATTTTTCCGTTCGAGCCGGAGCTGCTGGCCAGCCACGGCATCAGCGCCACCTACGTGGGCCACCCGCTGGCCAACCTGATCCCGCTGGACGCGGACAAGGCCGCCGCCCGGACGGCACTGGGCCTGGATGTTGGCGATCGAGTGCTGGCGTTGTTACCCGGTAGCCGGGCATCCGAGGTCAAGTACCTGGCACCCAGGTTCTTTCAGGCTGCAGCCCTCGTCAAACAAGCGCAGAGCGCTATCAAATTGATAGTTCCCGCAGTGCCGGCCCTGCGCGGGGCGATAGAGCACGCCGCTGCACGGGCGGGGGTGCTGGAGCAGGTGCAGATTGTTAGCGGACAGTCGCATACCGTGTTGGCGGCATGCGACGTGACGCTGATCGCCAGCGGTACCGCTACGCTCGAAGCCGCACTGTACAAACGCCCCATGGTGATCGCCTACCGCATGGGCTGGCTGTCGTGGCTAATCATGCGGCGCAAGCAGCTGCAGCCCTGGGTGGGACTGCCCAATATCCTGAGTCGCGAATTCATCGTGCCCGAGTTGATTCAGGACCGGGCCACGCCGCGGGCCATGGCAGATGCCGTGCTGCAGTGGCTGGACGACCTGGACCACCAGCCTGCGAAAATGGCCACTCTGCAACAACAATTCGTCGCGCTGCACCACAGTTTGCGGCGCGACACTTCCACTTTGGCGACCGATGCGATCGAAAAAATTCTTGCACGCTGAGCAGGTGGCGCTTTCCTGGGATACGCCCGGTCTGGTCGCCGGCGTCGACGAGGCCGGGCGTGGCCCGCTGGCCGGGCCGGTGGTGGCCGCTGCCGTGATTTTGGACGCACGCAACCCGATCCAGGGTCTGGCCGATTCCAAGGTGTTGACCGCACGCCGTCGGGAGCAGTTGTTTGACGAAATCCGCGCCAAGGCCCTGTGCTGTTCCATCGCCCAGGCCAGCGTAGAGGAGATCGACCAGATCAACATTCTGCAGGCCACGTTGTTGGCCATGCGCCGTGCGGTGGAAGGCTTGCGGCTCAAACCCGCACTGGTGCTGGTCGACGGCAACCGCTTGCCGGTGCTGGACATCCTGGCCGAGGCCATTGTCAAAGGTGACAGTAAGGTACCTGCCATTTCAGCCGCCTCGATTCTGGCCAAGGTCACCCGCGATCGCTGGTGTGCCGAGCTAGATGCGCAGTACCCGCAATATGGCTTTGCCGGCCACAAGGGCTACGGCACGGCCGAGCACCTGCAGGCACTGCAAACCCACGGCGCGTGCCCGCAGCACCGCAAGACCTTCAGCCCGGTGGCCAGGGTGCTGGCATGAACCCGCCAGTGCCCATCACTTCGCGCGAGAACCCGCTGCTCAAGGAGTTGCGCAAAGTCGCCCAGGACAACACGGCCTACCGTAAGGCCGGACGGTTCTGGATCGAGGGAGACCATCTGTGCAGTGCGGCCCTGCAGCGTGGCCTGAAGCCTACCGTGGCTGTGTTCACTGAAGACTATTGGCCTCTAGCCCTCGCAGAATATAAACAAGCCGCTATCAAGAGCATAGTAATCCCGACGGCGCTGTTTCGCGAACTCAGTGGTCTGGAATCGCCAGCCGGTGTGGGTTTCGTACTGGATTTGCCGACAGACCCGCACATGCAACCCCTGGCTGCCACGGTAATACTGGACCGTGTGCAAGACGCCGGCAATGTCGGCTCCATCCTGCGTAGCGCAGGGGCCTTTGGCTTCAGGCAGGTAGTGGCGCTCAAGGGCACGGCTGCACTGTGGTCGCCCAAGGTGTTGCGCGCGGGCATGGGCGCGCACTTCGGATTGCATCTGCTCGAAGGGGCCGAACTGTCGACGCTGGATGCATTGCAGGTACCCATCGTGGTGACCAGCTCACACCGGGGCGAATGGATTCAAGACCTGCGGTTGCCGCAGCCCTGCGCCTGGGCCATGGGCCACGAAGGGCAGGGCGTGTGTTCCGGGTTGATGGAGCGGGCCCAGTTTTTTGCCCGGATTGGGCAACCCGGCGGCGAGGAGTCGCTCAATGTGGCGGCGGCGGCGGCCATTTGTCTGCATGCGAGCAGCCTGGACCTGCTGCGGGTCTAGTGTATGAACTTGCCGCCGCGGCCAATGATGGTCAGGTCGGTGAAATTGGAGCCTTGGTGGTCTTTGCCGCCATAGGTAATGGTGAAGCCCCCCAGGTTGACATCGTGCATGGATTCGAGCCCTGCAATCAGCGCGTCACGTGACAGGTTTTTCCCAGCACGGCGAATACCCTCAACCAGCACGCGTGCCGTGAGATAGCCCTCCAGGCTGGAAAAGTCGAAGTCTTTCTGGCCAGCCTCTGTCATGCGCAGCTGGTATTCCCGAACGATGGGAATGCCCTGTGCAAAAGGAAATGGCACGACCTGCGAAATCACAACCCCTTGGCCGGCGTCCCCCAGTTCGTCCGCCAATGCTCGGGACCCCACAAAACTGACGTTGAAAAACTGTCCGCCATAACCCTTTGCGCGCGCTTGCTTGATCAAAGCTGCACAGGCTTTGTAGGCGCCAATTTGCACGATGGCTTCGGGCTCTGATTTCACCAGCGTTTCCACAGCAGCCGCGACGTCCACCGTATTGCGCTCCACCGTGGCGGTAGACACCGATTTGAGCTGGCGTTTGCCCAATGCGCGTGTAACGCCTTCCAGGCCGGCCTTCCCATAGGCATCATTTTGGTAGAAGACCGCAATCTTTTTGATGCCCAAGGTTGTGAGGTGTTGCACAATGCGCTCGGTCTCGTCAAAGTAGCTGGCACGAACATGAAAGACGTTGCGGTTGAACGGCTCACGCAGTGCCTGTGCGCCAGTGAACATGCCAACCAGGGGCACTTGTTCCTCGCTGAGGATGGGCAGCGCAGCCAGCCCAGTGGGCGTCCCGACGGAACCTGCCAGTGCGAATACCCTGTCTTCATGGATCAGTGCCTTGACCGCTGCTGCGGCTTTTTCGGGTTCATACCCGTCGTCGCGGGTGACGAGCTTGATCGCCCGCCCGTTCACCCCACCTTGTGCATTTATGGCGCTGAAATAGGCTTGCATGCCCAGTTGCATGCGCAGTCCAAGTTGCGCCGAAGGTCCGCTGATGGCGGCAAACTGGCCAATCAGAATTTCCCGGTCAGTGACACCGTTCTCGGCTTGTGCAACACAGGAGGAATACACCAGAACAAGCGCAGCCAGTTTTTGGGACAGTTTCATGTTGTGTGCCATTCGTAAGTGGACAAGTGAGCGTAGGCTAACGCATTTTGTTGACGCGGTCGACAATTGTGCGCTTTGCAGATTGGATGGCCCGCAACCGGCGGGTGCAGGGTCGCAGCCGCTATAATGAGAGGCTTTCCAGAAAACAGCCGTCCCAAGCGCAGTTCAAGCACCTTTCCCAACCAACAACAGCCGCCAAGAATTGTTCTTGAGCACGCTTGGGCGTACCCGTAACACAGTCGGAGAACCCAGTGCTTTTGTCTCTCAAGGGAACCACCCCCCCCGCCATCCTGGCGCTCGCAGACGGCACGGTCTATATTGGCAATTCCATTGGAGCGCCAGGCTCCACGGTCGGCGAGGTCGTGTTCAACACGTCCATGACCGGCTACCAGGAGATCCTGACCGATCCCAGTTATTGCCAGCAGATCGTCACCCTCACTTACCCCCACATCGGCAACTACGGCACCAACCCCGAGGACGTCGAGTCCGACAAGGTCCATGCCGCCGGTTTGATCATTCGTGATCTGCCCATGGTGGCCTCCAATTTTCGCAGTACCGCGACCTTGAGCGAATACCTGGTCAAGGCCGGCACGGTGGCCATTGCCAACGTGGATACCCGCCAGTTGACCCGGCAGCTGCGCACCCAGGGCGCGCAGAATGGATGCATCTTGGCGCTGGGCGCGGGCGAAGCCGTGACCACCGCCTTGGTGGACAAGGCGATTGCGGCGGCCAAGGCCGCGCCTGCGATGTCGGGCCTGGATCTGGCCAAAGTGGTCTCCGCGCGCGATACCACCCAATGGACCGAAGCCGAATGGACGCTGGGCACGGGCTACGGCCAGCAGACGGCGCCACGCTTCCATGTGGTGGCCTATGACTTTGGTGTCAAGAAGAACATTCTGCGCATGTTGGCCGAGCGCGGCTGCAAAGTTACCGTGGTGCCGGCGCAAACTTCGGCGGCCGAGGTGCTCAAGTACCAGCCCGATGGCATTTTCCTCAGCAATGGCCCCGGTGACCCCGAGCCCTGCGACTACGCGATAGAAGCAACCCGCACGCTGATCGAATCCGGCATCCCCACCTTCGGTATCTGCCTGGGGCACCAGATCATGGCGCTGGCCTCCGGCGCCAAGACCTTCAAGATGAAGTTTGGCCACCACGGTGCCAACCATCCAGTCAAGGATCTGGACAGTGGCCGCGTCTCCATTACCAGCCAGAACCACGGTTTTGCGGTGGATGAGCGCACGTTGCCGGCCAAGCTGCGGCCCACCCACATCAGCCTGTTTGACAACACGCTACAGGGTCTGGAGCGCACCGACAAGCCGGCCTTCTGTTTCCAGGGCCACCCCGAGGCATCGCCGGGGCCGCACGATATTGGCTACCTGTTCGACCGCTTCATCCGCTCCATGGAAACTGTCAAGGGTCAGCGCGCATGAGCTTCTACGGCGTCACCGACTTGTGGACCTATGTGATAGGGGCGTTTGGCATCATTCTGCTGCCCGGCCCGAATTCGCTGTTCGTGCTGTCGGTGGCCACTTCTCGCGGGGTCAAGGCAGGTTACCAGGGGGCATGCGGCGTGTTTGTGGGCGACACCATTCTGCTGGTGCTCACCGCCCTGGGGGCTGCCAGTTTGTTGCGCAGTAACCCGGCGCTGTTCACAGTGGTGAAGTACGCCGGTGCGGCCTACCTGGCCTGGTTGGGCGTGAACCTGGTCTGGGCCGCCATCCAGAAATGGCGCAGCGCCGATGTGCCACAGGCTCAAGCGGTTGCTGAAGCTCCCGCCAACCTGGCGCACCCGTTCAAGCGGGCGCTGGTCATCAGCCTGCTCAACCCGAAGGCGATTCTGTTTTTGCTGTCGTTCTTTGTGCAGTTCATTGACCCGACGTATGAGACGCCCGCCATTCCGTTTTTGATACTGAGCGCCATCGTCATGGCCTTCAGTGCCCTGTATTTGTCCGCGCTGATTTTTGCTGGCGCCCGACTGGCCCAAATATTCAGGGCCCGCAGGCGCCTGTCTGGCAGCCTGTCCAGTGCCGTGGGTGGATTGTTTTTGTGGTTTGGCGCCAAGCTGGCCACCGCGAGCCTGAATTAAGCAAGCCTGAATTAATTGAAGAAAAAGTAAAGAGCCCCAAAAGCTACGAGTTCCATCATGCCAAAACGTACCGACATACAAAGCATCCTCATCATCGGCGCCGGCCCCATCATCATCGGCCAGGCCTGCGAGTTCGACTACTCCGGCGTGCAGGCCTGCAAGGCACTGCGCGAAGAGGGCTACAAGGTCATCCTGATCAACAGCAACCCGGCGACCATCATGACCGACCCGGCCACGGCCGATGTGACCTATATCGAGCCCATCACCTGGCAGACGGTCGAGAAGATCATCGCCAAAGAACGTCCCGACGCGATCCTGCCCACCATGGGCGGCCAGACCGCGCTGAACTGCGCGCTGGACCTGTGGCACAACGGCGTGCTAGCCAAGTACACGGGTGCGGCCACCGGCAAACCGGTGGAGTTGATTGGCGCCACGCCCGAGGCCATCGACAAGGCCGAAGACCGGTTGAAGTTCAAGGACGCCATGACCAAGATCGGTCTGGGCTCCGCCCGCTCCGGCATTGCGCACAGCATGGCCGAGGCTTGGGATGTGCAGAAGACTTTGGGCTTCCCCACCGTCATCCGTCCCAGCTTCACGCTGGGCGGCACCGGCGGCGGCATTGCCTACAACCCAGAAGAGTTTGAAGTCATCTGCAAGCGCGGCCTGGAAGCCTCGCCCACCAACGAGCTGCTGATCGAAGAGTCGCTGCTCGGCTGGAAAGAGTACGAGATGGAAGTGGTGCGCGACAAGGCGGACAACTGCATCATCGTCTGCTCCATCGAAAACCTGGACCCCATGGGTGTGCACACCGGCGACTCCATCACCGTGGCCCCTGCCCAGACCCTGACCGACAAGGAATACCAGATTCTGCGCAATGCCTCGTTGGCTGTGCTGCGCGAGATCGGCGTGGACACTGGCGGATCAAACGTGCAGTTCTCCATCAACCCGGTCGATGGCCGCATGATCGTCATCGAGATGAATCCCCGCGTGTCGCGCTCCTCGGCTCTGGCCTCCAAGGCCACCGGCTTCCCGATTGCGAAGATCGCGGCCAAACTGGCCGTGGGCTTTACGCTCGACGAGTTACGCAACGACATCACCGGTGGTGCCACTCCTGCATCGTTCGAGCCCAGCATCGACTACGTGGTCACCAAGATCCCGCGTTTCGCCTTCGAGAAGTTCCCTGCCGCCGACAGCCGCCTGACAACACAGATGAAGAGCGTGGGCGAGGTCATGGCCATGGGCCGCACCTTCCAGGAGTCCTTCCAGAAAGCCCTGCGCGGCCTGGAAGTGGGCGTGGACGGTTTGAATGAAAAGACCCAGGACCGGGAAGTGCTGGAAAAGGAACTGGGTGAGCCCGGCCCCGAGCGCATCTGGTACGTGGGCGATGCGTTTGCCCAGGGCTTGAGCGTGGATGAGGTGTTTGCGCTGACCAAGATCGACCGCTGGTTTCTGGTGCAGATCGAGCAGATCGTCAAGATTGAGCTGGAAATCGAGCGCCTGCCACAACCCGCCAGCGGCACGGCCTTTGACAATATCGACGCGGCCACGCTGCGCAGCCTGAAGCAAAAGGGCTTTTCCGACCGCCGCCTGGCGCGTCAGTTCAAGACCACCGACAAGGCGATTCGCGAGAAGCGCCGCGCCCTGGGCGTGCGCCCGGTCTACAAGCGGGTGGACACTTGCGCGGCCGAGTTCGGCACCAACACCGCCTACATGTACTCGACCTACGAGTCCGAAGGCGCGGAGTGCGAGGCGGCACCCACGACCAACAAGAAGATCATGGTTTTGGGCGGTGGCCCGAACCGCATCGGCCAGGGTATCGAATTCGACTACTGCTGTGTGCACGCCGCACTGGCCATGCGCGAGGACGGTTACGAGACCATCATGGTCAACTGCAACCCCGAGACCGTTTCAACCGACTACGACACCAGTGACCGCCTGTACTTCGAGCCGCTGACGCTTGAAGACGTGCTGGAAATCGTCGACAAGGAAAAGCCGGTTGGCGTCATCGTGCAATACGGCGGTCAGACGCCGTTGAAGCTGGCGCTGGACCTGGAGGCCAACGGCGTGCCCATCATCGGTACCAGCCCCGACATGATCGACGCTGCCGAAGACCGCGAGCGCTTCCAGAAACTGCTGCACGAGTTGAAGCTGCGCCAGCCGCCCAATGCCACGGCCCGTACCGAGCCCGAGGCCCTGGAGAAAGCCGCCGCCTTGGGCTACCCTCTGGTGGTGCGCCCCAGCTATGTGCTGGGCGGCCGTGCCATGGAAATCGTCCACGAGCAGCGCGACCTGGAGCGCTATATGCGCGAGGCGGTCAAGGTCAGCCACGACTCACCGGTGTTGCTGGACCGTTTCCTGAACGACGCGATTGAATGCGACGTGGACTGCATCCGTGACTCCACGGGCGTGACCTTTATCGGCGGTGTCATGGAGCACATCGAGCAAGCTGGCGTGCACAGCGGCGACTCGGCCTGTTCGCTGCCGCCGTACAGCCTGAGTGCCGCCACGGTCACCGAAATCAAGCGCCAAACCGCTGCCATGGCCGCCGCGCTGAATGTGGTGGGGTTGATGAACGTGCAGTTTGCCATCCAGAACAGTGAAGGCCGGGACGTGATCTTCGTTCTGGAGGTCAACCCGCGCGCCTCGCGCACCGTGCCGTTCGTGTCCAAGGCCACCGGTATCCAGCTGGCCAAGGTGGCGGCACGTTGCATGGTCGGCCAGTCGCTGGCGTCCCAAGGCGTCACCAAAGAGGTGACACCGCCGTATTACAGCGTCAAAGAGGCCGTGTTCCCCTTCGTTAAATTCCCCGGAGTGGACACGATCCTTGGCCCCGAGATGAAGTCCACTGGTGAAGTCATGGGCGTGGGCAAGACCTTTGGCGAAGCCTTTGTGAAGTCGCAACTCGGCGCAGGCGCCAAGCTGCCGCGTTCGGGCAAAGCCTTTATTTCGGTCAAGCAGAGTGACAAACCCCGCGCGGTGGAGGTGGCACGCAAGCTGGCCGACATGGGCTTCTCGCTGGTGGCCACCAAGGGCACGGCGGCCAGCATCAACGCTGCGGGCGTGGCCTGTTCCGTAGTCAATAAGGTCACGGAAGGCCGTCCGCACATCGTGGACATGATCAAGAACGAGCCCCTGGCCATGGTCATCAACACGGTGGAAGAGCGGCGCAATGCGATTGCCGATTCACGCCAGATACGCACCAGCGCACTGTTGGCGCGGGTCACGACCTATACCACCATAGCCGGCGCCGAAGCCGCGGTCGAAGGCATGAAGTATCTGGACCAGCTCGATGTGATTTCCGTGCAGGAAATGCACGCGCAATTGCAGGACTAGTTTCCCCGCCTAAGAATTGGCATAATTCAGCCAGTTGTAAAGGACAGTGCGGTGTGTAAACGCTGCGCTGTCCTTGTTGCTTATACGGGCCGTTTTCGGCCTTTGTTGTTTACTTGGACCTTCTCTTTTTTATCATGGCAACCCTTCCTATTACCAAACGCGGCGCTGAAATCCTCAAGGCCGAGTTGCACAAACTCAAGACCGTGGAGCGGCCTTCGGTGATCGCAGCGATCTCCGAAGCGCGCGCGCAGGGCGACTTGAGTGAAAACGCCGAATACGAGTCAGCCAAGGACCGCCAGGGGTTTATCGAGGGCCGTATCCAGGAAGTCGAAGGCAAGTTGTCGGCGGCGCAGATCATTGATCCGTCCGAGTTGAACGCGGGTGGCAAGGTGGTGTTTGGTGCGACGGTCGAGCTGGAAGAAGAAGAGACCGGCGAGCGGGTGACCTACCAGATCGTGGGCGAGGACGAAGCGGATCTGAAATTTGGCCGCATCAATATTGGCTCTCCCATCGCCCGCGCCCTGATTGGCAAGGCCGAGGGCGATACCGCCGAGGTGCAGGCACCGGGCGGCATCAAGGCCTATGAAATCGTTGCCGTGCAATACATCTGACCGGCATCTGGAATATGCGCAGTGTGCCCCTTTGGATTGCCGCAGCATGGTGGGGCAGCCTGACGACGCTGGGTTTTTTCGTCGTGCCGATGCTATTTGCGCATTTGCCGACCCCCGCAATGGCTGGCGCGATGGCGGCCAGGTTGTTCTCGGTTCAGACGGCCATCTCGGCTGTCAGTGGCTTGGTCCTGCTGATGTTGTTTAGATCAAACAGGTCGCTAGCCCCCGAGGGTATTGCACAGAGTGCTACACTTTTTGTAGTGGGTGGGGTTTTGCTGGCGCTGTTGGTGGAGTTCGGGGTAGCGCCACACATCATCGCCCGCGACAACCTGGCCCTATGGCATGGCGTTGGGACGGCTATGTATGTCGTGCAGTGGCTTTGCGCGGGGGTGGTGTTTGGCAAACTGAGTGTGCATCGCGGAGCCTAGTTTCTGGATCGCGAACCTAAAAAAGCCCCCGGATTGCGGAGGCTCGGTTTTCAGGTTTGGCTGCGTTTCTTCACGCTGACCTGTGGCTTGGGCTTGGCCCGTTTGACATTCCCGCCGGCGGTCAGGCGTTGATTGCCCAGGACTCGCAAGGTTTTGACCTCGGGGCGCTGACCGGCCCGCTTGCTGTATTTCAGCACCTTGACGTCGCGTGGCCCGGCCATGCGGTCTTCATCGACGGTTTTTTCCTTGTCAACCTTGGGACGCCACAACACCAGCAGTTTGCCAATGTGTTGAATAGGCGCCGCAGAGAGTTCTTCGGCCAGAAGCTGGAACATGGCTTCGCGGGCCACGCGGTCATCCGAAAAGACGCGGACCTTGATCAGGCCGTGGGCATTTAAAGCCGCATCGATCTCTTTTTTGACGTTGGCCGTCAGGCCGTCGTTACCGACCATGACCACAGGGTCCAAGTGGTGCGCGTCGGCACGGTGTTCTTTGCGCTGGGCAGGGGTCAGTTGAATTAGGGGCATACCTGTATTATCGGTTGAACGGAAACAGGGCGGTAGAGCCGCCCCCTCAGAAAGCACGTATGAAAACCAAAGCCGGCAACAAAAAGGTCAACAAGGCCTGGTTGCACGACCATATTAACGACCCCTACGTCAAGTTGGCGAGCCGGGAAGGCTACCGCGCGCGCGCGGCCTACAAGCTCAAGGAGATCGACGAAACCTTCGGTTTGATCAAACCGGGCTATCTGCTGGTGGACCTCGGTTGCACGCCCGGCGCCTGGAGCCAGTATGCGCGGCGCAAGATGTCTCCCTCGGGGGCAGCGGTAGGGGATCTCAATGGCACCATTATTGGCCTGGATCTGCTGCCTATGGAGCCGATTGAGGGCGTGACTTTTATCCAAGGGGATTTTCGGGAGGCCGATGTCCTCGCGCAACTGGAACAGACCTTGCAGGGTCGCCAGGCGGATGTGGTGGTGTCCGACATGGCGCCCAATCTGTCCGGCATCTCGTCGGCCGACGCAGCGCGGATCGAGCATTTGGTCGAGCTGGCCATCGAATTTGCCCAAAACCATATGAAACCCCAGGGCGCGCTGGTGGCCAAGGTGTTTCACGGCGGCAGCTACAACGACGTGGTGCTGCGGTTCAAGGCGGCATTTGACGTCGTGAAGCCATTCAAACCCAAGGCTTCCCGGGACCGGTCTTCCGAGACGTTCTTGGTCGGGTTGGGGCTGAAGCGACAGCCCGGTGAACGCTAGCGTTACGGTGTTGACGGGCGTCATATCTGTTACATAACCCTGCGGTATATATGGCAGAAAACCGCAAAAACCCGCGCCACACACCTTGAAACGCCTAAAATGCGACTCAGATATGCACGGTATCTCTACTTGTGCCCCTATTGGAGCTTCGCTTGAATAATCAGTGGTTTTCAAAAATTGCAGTGTGGTTGGTGATCGGGCTGGTGCTCTTCACGGTGTTCAAGCAATTTGACACACGTGGCACGGCCGGTGCGACCTTGGTAGGCTATTCCGACTTCCTTGAAGAAGTGCGCAACAAGCACATCAAGAGCGCCCTTATCCAGGAAGGCCAGGGCGGCACCGAAATTTTGGCGGTCACCACCGATGACCGCAAGGTCCGAACCACTGCGACCTATCTGGACCGGGGCTTGGTGGGGGATTTGATCAGCAATGGCGTCAAGTTCGACGTCAAACCCCGCGAAGAAGGTTCACTGCTGATGACCCTGTTGGTCAGTTGGGGTCCCATGCTGTTGCTGGTCGGTGTCTGGATTTACTTCATGCGCCAGATGCAGGGCGGTGGTAAGGGCGGCGCGTTCAGCTTTGGCAAGAGCAAGGCCCGTCTACTGGACGAAAACACCAATACCGTGACCTTTGCTGATGTGGCGGGTTGCGATGAAGCCAAGGAAGAAGTCAAAGAGGTAGTCGACTTCCTGAAAGACCCCAGCAAGTTCCAGAAGCTCGGCGGCCGTATTCCCCGTGGTTTGCTGCTGGTTGGCCCTCCGGGCACCGGCAAGACCCTGCTGGCCAAGTCCATCGCCGGTGAAGCCAAGGTTCCGTTCTTCAGCATCTCCGGTTCCGATTTCGTGGAAATGTTCGTTGGCGTGGGCGCGTCCCGTGTGCGCGACATGTTTGACAACGCAAAGAAAAACGCACCCTGCATCATCTTCATTGACGAAATCGACGCGGTTGGTCGCCAGCGTGGCGCTGGCCTGGGCGGTGGCAATGACGAACGCGAACAGACCCTGAACCAGATGCTGGTTGAGATGGACGGCTTTGAGACCAATGTGGGCGTGATCGTAGTGGCGGCCACCAACCGCCCCGATATTCTGGACGCGGCGTTGCTGCGCCCTGGACGGTTTGACCGCCAGGTCTATGTCACGCTGCCCGATATCCGTGGCCGCGAGCAGATTCTGGCGGTGCACATGCGCAAGGTGCCGTTGGGGCAGGACGTCAGCCCCAGTGTGATTGCCCGCGGTACGCCTGGCATGTCCGGTGCCGACCTGGCCAATCTGTGCAATGAAGCAGCGCTGATGGCGGCCCGCCGCAATGCCCGCGTGGTGGAGATGCAGGACTTCGAAAAGGCCAAGGACAAGATCCTGATGGGCCCCGAGCGCAAGAGCATGGTCATGCCCGAGGAAGAGCGCCGCAACACGGCGTACCACGAGTCCGGCCACGCGCTGATTGGCAAGCTGCTGCCCAAGTGCGATCCGGTGCACAAGGTCACTATCATTCCCCGCGGCCGCGCCCTGGGAGTGACCATGAGCCTGCCGGCGCAAGACCGCTACAGCTATGACAGCGAATACATGCTGAACCAGATCAGCATGCTGTTTGGTGGCCGGATCGCCGAAGAAGTGTTCATGAACCAGATGACCACCGGCGCCAGCAACGACTTTGAGCGGGCCACTCACATAGCCCGTGACATGGTTACCCGCTATGGCATGACCGATGCGCTGGGTCCCATGGTCTATGCCGAGAACGAAGGCGAAGTGTTTCTGGGCCGCTCGGTCACCAAGACCACCAACATGAGCGAGCAGACCATGCAAAAGGTGGACGGCGAGGTGCGCCGCATCATCGACCAGCAATACGCGCTGGCACGCAAGCTGATCGAAGAAAACAAAGACAAGATGCATGCCATGGCCAAGGCCTTGCTGGAGTGGGAAACCATTGACAGTGACCAGCTGGATGACATCATGGGTGGCAAGGAGCCACGTCCACCCAAAGACTGGACACCCCGCGCGCCCAGCTCCGGCAGTGGCGGCGGCAGTGGTGGCGCGCCAGCCGTAGCGGCGGACCCTACACCCACCGTTGCCTGATATAAAGCCGTTGGAAAACAGTCAGACGGGGCCTTGTGCCCCGTTTTCTCATTGCTGATCTGCACGGGAGGGAGGTACTTGATGTATTGGCAAACCAGCCGGTTTTGCATTGATTTGCAGACACCCAAGGTGATGGGCATTGTCAACGTCACGCCGGATTCATTTTCCGATGGGGGCTTGCATGCCAGCCGGGATGCGGCTTTGGCGCATTGCGACCAACTGGTCAGGGATGGCGCGGATATTCTTGATATCGGCGGAGAATCGACCCGACCCGGCGCACTCGAACTCGCGGTAGACGAAGAGCTGGCCCGTGTGTTGCCCATCGTCCGCCATGCGGTCACCTTGGGTGTGCCCGTATCGGTGGATACCTACAAACCCCAGGTGATGCAGGCCGTCCTGGATTTGGGCGCTGACATCATCAATGATGTCTGGGCGCTGCGCTGGTCGGATGGGGAGAATAGTACGACGGGTCGCGATGTCGTGGGCGCGCACGGCCAGTGCGGGGTGTGCCTTATGCATATGCACCGCAACCCGCAAACCATGCAGGTTGCGCCCATGGAGGGCGACGTGATGCCGCAGGTGCTATCGTTTTTGGAACGCCTTGCATCCGATCTACTCGGGCAAGGAGTCGAGAAGGCACGCATCTGCATTGACCCCGGTATTGGATTTGGCAAGACCGTGGAGCAGAATTTTGCCCTCCTGGGCCAACAGGCTGCCCTGGTGCCGTTGGGCTATGCCGTGTTGGCGGGCTGGTCGCGCAAGTCGTCACTCGCGGCGGTGACGGGACGGTCATTGGCAACCGTGGCGACGTTGGACATACGGGATCGGCTGGTACCCAGCGTGACGGCTGCTTTGTTGGCGGTACAAAACGGTGCCCATGTGGTGCGGGTGCATGACGTGAAGGAGACGGTACAGGCACTCAAGGTTCTTGGTGCGATGCAACGGCATCGCGGATGATTTTTGACTTCAAACTGGTAATCACGACTATGACAAGAAAATACTTTGGCACCGACGGCATCCGTGGCACGGTTGGCCAGGCTCCCATTACCCCCGACTTCGTGATGCGCCTGGCGCACGCGGTGGGGCGGGTGTTAAGGCGTACCGAGTCGAGACCCACCGTGTTGATCGGCAAGGACACGCGCATCTCGGGCTATATGCTGGAGAGCGCACTGGAAAGTGGCTTCAATTCGGCCGGGGTGGACGTGGTGCTGTTGGGCCCACTGCCCACACCCGGTGTGGCCTATCTGACCCGTGCGCAGCGCGCATCGCTGGGCGTGGTCATCAGTGCCAGCCACAACCCATTTGCCGACAACGGCATCAAGTTTTTCAGTGCCCAGGGCACCAAGCTCTCTGACGCGTGGGAACACGCCGTGGAGGTCGCCCTGGACGAGCCACCGGTGTGGGCCGACTCGGCATCCCTGGGAAAAACGCGCCGCCTGGAGGATGCGGCCGGCCGCTACATCGAATTTTGCAAGAGCACGTTTGCCAACGACCTCACGCTCAAAGGCCTGAAAATCGTGGTGGACGGTGCGCATGGTGCCGCCTACCTGGTCGCGCCGAAGGTGTTTCACGAACTGGGCGCTGAAGTGATCACTATCGGTTGTGCACCGGATGGATTGAACATCAACCACGAAGTCGGTGCCACCCATCCCCAGGCCCTGGTTGCTGCCGTCAAGGCACATGGTGCGCACTATGGTATTGCGCTGGACGGTGATGCGGATCGTCTGCAACTGGTCGACGCCGATGGTCGCCTGTTCAATGGCGACGAGATTTTGTACCTGATGGTGAAAGAGCGGCTGTCGCGTGGTGGCGCATTCGAGAGCAAGCGAATGGGTGAAACGGTGCCTGGCGTGGTAGGGACACTCATGACCAATATGGCGGTGGAGATCGCCTTGAAGTCCAGGGCGGTCGAACTGGTTCGTGCCAAGGTCGGCGATCGCTATGTGTTGGAGGAGTTGGAGAAGCGTGGCTGGTTGCTGGGCGGCGAGGGGTCTGGCCATCTGTTGGCCCTGGACAAGCACACCACCGGCGACGGTATCGTCTCGGCCTTGCAGGTGTTGCAGGCGTGCATGCGAAGCGGCCAAACACTGGCCGAATTGCTCGCCGACGTCACGCTGTTCCCGCAAGTTCTGATCAATGTCCGATTGAGTCCCGGGCAGGACTGGAAAACCAATCAGCATTTGACCGCAGCAACCCGAGCTGTCGAAATGGAGTTGGGTGATGCGGGCCGGGTGCTGATCCGTGCCAGCGGTACCGAGCCATTGGTGCGCGTCATGGTGGAAGCGCGAGACGCTGCCCAGGCCCAAGCCTGCGCGCAGCGCATTGCCGATACGCTGGCGGCTTGAGGACGTTTGCGCATGACCACGACCGCAACCGCAGCTTCCGGTGATTCTCCGGCTGTTTCGTCCGTCTACGTGTGCCGCGCGGATTATGCGAACCCTGTACATGGGGCTGCACTGGTTCACGTGCTGGATGCCTATGCGCAGGACCCTATGGGTGGCGCCCATCCCCTGAGCGACTTTGCCAAAACAAATCTGGTGGCGTCTTTGGCCGCACGGCCACAGGCCTACAGTGTGCTGGCGTTTGACGGCGAAAAGCCGGTCGGGCTGGTGAACTGCATTGAGGGCTTCTCGACGTTCGCCTGCCGTCCCCTGGTCAATGTGCACGATGTTGCCGTGGTAGCCAGTCACCGGGGGCAACGGGTTGCGGAAAAGATGCTGGCCATGGCCGAAGCCCTTGCCATTGCGCGCGGCGCCTGCAAGCTCACGCTGGAGGTCCTGCAAGGCAACGTGGGCGCCGACCGGCTGTACCGGCGTCTGGGTTTTGCAAACTATGAATTGGACCCCGCCATGGGCCAGGCGCAATTCATGCAGAAGTGGCTCGACTAAGTCGCAGAATGGTCCGTGTCGGGTGGCATCGTGGGCAGCACCACGACCGGGCAGAAACCGCCTCCAGGGCTGCGCATATTGGTCGTCTGGCCACTGTAGGTGCGGGCCGCCAGCAGTTGCACCACGCCGCGGTAGGTATAGGCCCGCACGTCGAGCTTGAGCCGGGTTGGGACACCATCCACATCGACCAGTCGTTCACTGGGCGGCACCAGTTCCTGGGCAATGAAGCCACCTGCCACGATCTCCTCCCACACCCGCCGGGTGAGCTTGTCACCCCGATAGGCCGCCTTGGCGCCATAGCCGGCAACCGGCTTGAAGAACAGTTTTCGGCGGTCTGCCCATAGTGCGTCCGCGGCGTCCGGGGTCACAGCCGTGGTTTGGGGTACGGCGGCCTTTAACAGGGTGCGATCCTGCGCGCTGACTCCCCACTCGGTGAGCAGGGTATCGTTTCCCAGCGCAATCAGATTGCTTTTGTGCGCATACAGTGCATGGGTCCGCGGATTGGGTGTGACCACGGCGGCTCCGCTTGCGCAGGCCGCCTGCAGCGCGCTGTGCGCAGGCTCGGAGAGGTCGAAGTCAGTCAGTCGGTTGTAGACCAGATCAATGGGCAGGTCTGCGGGCAGGTCCGGGTGCCACAGGGCGCCGTCGCGCCACACCAGATCGCGCGCGTCGCACACGATGGCCTTGACCCCATGGCGTTCAAACAGCAGCCGCGCGAGTTCAAACTCGGGGGCCAGGTACTGCGTCAGGGGCGAATCGTCCACAACGGCCACCGTCCGAAGTGTTCGCGTGCCGCGCTGGCTCTGCCACTCCTGCATGAACATGTCCCAAAACAGCTGTTCCAGTTCGGGTTGATTCGTGGATGCGTCCATGAGCCCCTGCATGGATGCACAGCAGTCGCGATGGGCATCTGCCAGCACTGCGTTGAGCCATGCGCCTCCCGCATTGGTATTGATTTCGATCAGCCGTGGGCCATCCGCACTGATGTGAAAGTCGTAGCCCATAAAGACACCCGCTGGGCCAAGGTCATCGCGTGCAATGGCTTTTGCGTTTGCGAGGGCTGCAGCCTGGTAGGCCGGCAAGGCCACGACACGCTCTATGGCAGCGATGCTTTTGGCAAGCGTGCTGTGCACTTCCGGGTCCAGGAAGACGGCCGTTTGGGAAAACAAGTGCGGGTGCGTGGTGGCCAGTGTGCTGGTGAAACCTCGCAGACCCGGGGCCTTGTCGAACTGGTCACGCAGGCGCTGGGGGTCCAGGGTGCGACACATGCATTGCAGATTGAGCGCGTCAGCCAGGTTCATGGGGTTCACTTTCATGTTTATATTTCAATTATTGTTGAAATATCATAATCATGCAATGGACGTGGTGTACAGCCTCAGGAGTACCACTGCTGGAGTGCCTCGGCATGCACTGTGGCCCGTGTGTCGGGTGATGGCGTCCACAGGGTATGGCTACAGGCCGCCCGGGACAGAAAGTCCAGCAGAGACAAGTGCCGACGCAACACCCGGTGCTGGCGGTGGGCAATCAGGGGGTTGAAAATGCCCTTGAGCGAGAACATCTGGCGTGGGTTCTTTCGGATCCACAGCCACGACCCCATCTCCAGCGTCAGCGGCAAGAAGACACGGCCCGCGTTTTCACAGGATTCCAGATACAAATGGTCCCACAGATCACCATGGGTCAAATACTGCAGGCTCTGTGGCTCGAACACATACGCATGGTGGTTGTAGGTCTGCAGAAACACATCCTTGAGCGCTTGCATTTCTGCCAGATGGGCAATGGGCTTGCGGGTATGGGCATAGGGAAACCAGATGCGGTCGCTGGCACCGAAACCCGAGTGACAATCCAGCGCCATGCTGAAGCGGCGGCTCAGCAGCTCGGTGCGAACCTCTGCGCACAGCAATTCATTCTCGGTTTCCATGGCATCCCCCGCCTTGCCGCGGTACCAGGGCAGGCCTGGGCTGATGCGCTGACCACCCACCAGGAATGGCACCTTGTCGACGGCCTCTATCGGCGCGTTGCGCATCAAGTCCACGCCCCTGGGGTTGGCACGTGTTCCCATCAGCATGCCGCCGGGGTTGACGATGGGCATGAACAACAGTCGAACCGATTCCAGTTGCCGGTGCAGGGTGGTGTCCCACTGCAAGCGCATGACCAGGTTATGCAAAAAGGCGATCACTACTTCGGCGCCAATGCGCTCCAGGCCGTGGACGCCACCGAAGAATCCTATGGCCGGGACGTCAGGGCTGGGGTTGCCCAGGCCAATGGAATAAATGGGCAGCACCGCACCCGATGGCGTGGCCACCTGGTGCAGTACTTTGGTCTGGAGATGCCGCGCGCCGAGCTCCAGGGTTCGCTCCAGCGCCTGGAGTTCTGGCAGGTGTTTTGATGGCACGTTGGGTTGGGTCTTGGTAAGGAGTGGCAGGCAAGCTGCGGTGAGCATAGCTTGCAAAGCACGGTTTTAGCGCAATGGCGACCACACACAAAGGTCATAGATGCTGACTCGAAACCGTCACACATGGGCGATAAGCTGGGGGCTCGTTCATCGACGCGATTGGAGTGGACCATGATCTGGAAATTCCTGGGTTTGCAGAAGAAACTGGATGCGCTATTTGATGATGGCTGGGTCAGTCTTGGCCTGTCCACCGCACGTGCGCGTCAGTTGCCTGGCGCCACGACCGTCCCTTGCTCCGCGCAGTCCGAGGGTTAGAGCGATGACACGTCTGTACGTTGTCCGCAGTATCGTGTGGGGTCTCGTGGAATTGCTGGCGCTCCAGCGCTCGCGCTTGATGGGGTGGCGCTGGCGGACCTGACTGCCTCCGCGCCGGGTGGGCCGGCCGGTGGTGTAAATACTAATATTTTGATAGCTATAAAGCCATTGGGTACGAGGGCTAGCGGCACTTTTTGTCGCAAGTGCATGAAGCCCTGTATCAAGAAACCTGTTTTGGGTATTGAAAACTAGACGTGGCGTGCCCACGGTCCGAGCGTCATCCGCTCCAGCGAACCCAGAACGCGTGAAAAGTCACGCGATGCGAGCATGGAGCGCTCAATCAGGCCCAGCTGGACGGCGCGCGCGTACTGGGCTCGGGCGATGTCAAACGGCAGGCCCATCACGTCCATGGCAACCCCCGTCGCTTCAAAAACACATTTGCGGATACCCGGATGGGCCGTCGATCCGTGATCGAACGGTAATGGTGCCGAGCTTTGGGTGAAAGCAGTAGCAGGTTTGTGCATGGCTATTCCTTGTGGAAATGAGTCAACAGCGAAGATAAGGGTTAACCCTTGGTTTTGCAAGAGCCGCGCACAGAAATCTGCAAATTGCTACACGCAGTGCCTGACACAAAACTGCCACCGAAATGACGTGAACGCGTCATCTGCGCCTTTCAGAATCTCGCCATAACAAACACCATGGAGAACGAGATGGGAACACGTTTGAGCGCCGCGGTTGAATTGGGCAAGTCCATAGGGAAGTCTGCCCGTGGCCCGGCCCACGAATTTGAGCAGCAGTGTCTACGCATCCTGCGCTGCACCGCCCACGCGTTGGCGAACAGCCCCGGGGGCCTGCGCTTCCAGGCGGGCACCCGCCCGTGGCTGGACGCATTGTCGGAGCAGCGCGGCGATTTGTCCATGGCAGTTCAACACGGAGGATGATCATGACGGAACACCTGCACGCCACCACGCCCCCCGGATTTTCGGAGGCCGAACGTTCGGCCGGAATGCCAACAGCTGCGAAAGAGCGGTTTGGCGTCAAGGTCTCATGGGCCACGCACCTGGATGAAGTGCGCGCCGCGCAACGGCTGCGCTACGACGTGTTCGCCAATGAGATGGGCGCTCGCCTGAGCACCACCTTGCCCGGGCATGACATCGACTTGTTTGACAACTTCTGCGAGCACCTGCTGGTATGCGATGAGGACAGCGGACAGGTCATCGGCACCTACCGCGTCCTCACGCCGGTGCAAGCTCAGCGCATCGGCAGCACCTATAGCGATACCGAATTTGATCTGACCCGCTTGCGCGGTTTGCGTGAGCGTATGGTCGAGCTGGGGCGCAGCTGCGTACACAAGGACTACCGGCATGGCGGCGTCATCATGACCTTGTGGGCTGCGCTGGGTGCCTTTATGGTGCGCAACCAACTGGACACCATGATTGGCTGCGCCAGTGTTCCCATGCTGCACAACGGTGTGGTCTGCGGCGACGTGGCGGCCAGCATCTGGCGCCAGGTGCAAGCCACCCATCTGGCGCCGATTGAATACCACGTCCGCCCACGACTGCCGCTACCCATTGAGCAACTGGATGCGTCGCTGGACGTGGAGCCCCCCGCGTTGATCAAGGGCTACCTGCGCTGTGGTGCCAAGGTGCTGGGCCCCCCGGCCTGGGACCCGGATTTCAACTCCGCGGATCTGCCGATGCTGATGCGCATTGCCGATCTGCCAGCCCGCTACCGCAAACACTTCCTGGGGGCCTGATGCGGGCCGGTCCCGACGCCTTTGCTCCGCTGGTGCGGGGCATGTTGGATGGCGCCCCCATGGACGATGATGACCACCTCCCGGCGCGCCGATACCGCGCCATTTTTGTGTCCGACATTCACCTGGGTACCGCCGGTTGCCAGGCCCAGGCGCTCTTGGGTTTTCTCAAGGCACATCGCAGTGACTACCTGTACCTGGTGGGCGATATCGTTGATGGCTGGCAATTGCGTAGACGCTGGTTTTGGCCTCAATCGCACAACGACGTGGTGCAAAAGCTGCTGCGCCGGGCCCGCAAGGGCTGCAAGGTCGTCTTCATCCCGGGCAACCACGACGAGTTTGCCCGGGGCTTTCTGGGGCATGAATTTGGTGGCATCGAAGTGCGCGACGATGCCGTCCATACAACCGCCGATGGCCGCAAATTGTGGGTCACCCATGGCGACTACTTTGACGGCGTGATCCAGTGCGCCAAGTGGCTGGCCTTTCTCGGCGACAACCTGTATGAGTTCACGCTCAGGCTCAATCGCTACCTCAACAGCTTGCGTGCGCGCATGGGGCTGCCGTACTGGTCGCTGTCGGCGTATCTGAAACAAAAGGTCAAGACCGCGCTCAACTACGTCACCGACTTTGAGGTGGCGGTTGCCAATGCCGCACGCGCGCTGGGCCACGACGGCGTGGTGTGCGGACACATTCACCGCGCCGAGATGCGCGACATCAACGGCATCCTGTATTGCAACGATGGCGACTGGGTCGAGAGCCGCAGCGCCCTGGTGGAGCACCTGGATGGCCGCCTGGAACTGTTGTATTGGAATGCCGAGCAAACCAGCAGCGCAATGGTGCATGTCCAACAGGAGGTTCCCGCATGAAGCTCGCGCTCGTGACCGATGCCTGGCAGCCCCAGGTCAACGGCGTCGTCACCACCCTGGTGGAGTTGGTGCGAGAGATGGAAGGCCTGGGCCACCAGGTGGAGGTCATTCACCCGGGGCTGTTTGAGACCCGGCCCTGCCCGGGCTATGCCGGTATTGACCTGGCCGTGCGACCCGCCAAGGCACTGGCCCGCCGACTCGACGCCCTGGATGCCGACGCCATCCACCTGGCTACCGAAGGCCCGCTGGGCTGGGCGGCCAGGCGCTATTGCCTGCGGCGCGGCTTGTCGTTCACCACCGCCTTTCACACGCGCTTTCCGGAGGTTCTGAAGGCCGCGCTCCGCCTGCCGCTGTGGCTGGGCTACGCGTTGTTCCGGCACTTTCACAGGCCATCTTCAGGCGTGCTGGTGCCCACCCCGAGTGTGTTGCGGATGCTGGAATCCCGGGGCTTTCGCAATCTGCGCGCTTGGACGCACGGCGTGGATATGCGGCTCTTCAGCTACCAGGAGGTGCCCCAGGTCTATGCGCCGCTGGGTGGCCTGGCGCGGCCGGTCTCGCTCTTTGTGGGCCGGGTATCGTATGAGAAGAACATCGAGGCATTCTTGCGCATGGATGTGCCGGGTACCAAAGTCGTTTGCGGTGTCGGTCCGCTGGAGAGCACCTTGCGTGAACGGTTTCCGCATGTCCGTTGGCTGGGTGTCTTGCCGCGTGACGTGCTGGCACGGGTCTACGCTGCCGCCGATGTCTTCGTCATGCCCAGCAAGACCGAGACGTTTGGGCTGGTGATGCTGGAGGCCATGGCCAGCGGCACCCCGGTCGCGGCGTATCCGGTGGAAGGGCCTCTGGAGGTGGTGGGGGCCAACGCGCTCGGAGGCGCACTGCACGAGGACCTGGCCAGTGCCTGGTACCACGCGCTGTCCATTCCCCGCCACGAAGCCCGGGCGCGCGCGCAGGCCTTTAGCTGGGGCCATGCGTCGCAACTGTTTGTACGGTATCTGGTGCCCGCCCGAAACGGCATGGCGCTGGATAGCGGCACGGTTGTTCATGGCACCGTCACACAATTGTCATCAAACACGTAAACAATTCGTCACTGTTGTGTCATAGTGAAGGCTGAATCTATGTTGTCATTTCTTCGCAGTCCTCTGTTGCAGGCGCCCCTGAAGGGCCCGGACCTGCTGGATCGCGACCACAGCATATTGGCGTTCAACGAACGGGTGCTGGATTGGGCGGTGCGTGACGACGTGCCCTTGTTGGAGCGCCTGCGCTATCTGTGCATCGTGTCATCCAATCTGGACGAGTTTTTCGAGGTGCGGGCCGAGCCCCATCTGATTGCCAGCCAAGCCAATGATCGCAAAGGGGTGTTCTCGGTCGGCTCGTTCGAACGCCTGGCCGCGTCGCTGCATGACATTGTGGGCCGCCAGTATGCGCTGTACAACGAGAAACTGTTGCCGGCCTTTGAAAGACTGGGCATCAAGATCATTTCCCATGGCGACCGCAATCCAGCCCAGCGCCATTGGGTCAAGCAGTATTTCGAGCGGGAGGTCCGGCCTTTGCTGATCCCTGTCGGGCTGGACCCGTCCCATCCCTTTCCGCAGGTGGCCAACAAGTCGCTGAATTTCATTGTGCGCCTGGGCGGGCGCGACGCGTTTGGTCGCGAGAATGAAATTGCCATTGTGAAGGTGCCGCGGGTGCTGCCACGCCTGATCCGCATGCCGGCCAAAGTGTCCGGCGGGCGCACCCTGCTGGTCTCCCTGTCCAGTGTGATCCGTGCGCATTTGTCGGAGCTGTTTGCCGGACGGCATGTAGGGCAGTTTTCGCAGTTCAGGGTGACCCGCCATTCCGATCTGGCCGTCGACGAGGACGATGTCAAGAATTTGCGCACGGCGCTGCGCCAGGGCCTGGTCCACCGCCACTACGGACAGGCCGTGCGGCTGGAGGTGTCGGCCGGGTGTTCGGAATACCTGTCCGATTTTCTGCTGCAGCAGTTTGACCTGCCACCCAAAGCGCTGTACCGGGTGCCCGGTCCAGTGAACCTGGTTCGCCTGACGCAGCTGATTGACCTGGTGGACCGGCCGGACCTGTGTTTTCCGCCGTACAAGGCGTCTTTCCCGGCCCAGATGGATACGGTACAAAACATCTTTGAGCAGCTCAAGCAGGGCGATATATTGATCCACCAGCCGTTCGAGAGCTTCGACGGCGTGCTGGAGTTTTTGCGGGAAGCAGTCAATGATCCCCAGGTGCTGGCGATCAAGCAGACCATTTACCGCACCGGCCCCAATTCCGAGCTGATGGACCTGTTGCGTGAGGCGGTGCGCCAGGGCAAGGAAGTCACCGTGGTGGTGGAGCTCAAGGCCCGCTTTGACGAAGAGGCGAACATCAATTGGGCAGAGATGCTGGAGTCCATCGGCGCCCAGGTCCTGTACGGAGTCGTGGGACTCAAGACCCACGCGAAGATGATGCTGATTACCCGGCGCGAGGGCAAGGCGCTCAAACGCTATGGTCATCTGTCGACCGGAAATTACAACCCCCGGACCGCCCGCCTGTACACCGATGTCAGCCATATCACCGCCGACACCGCGCTCACGACCGACATGGAGCATGTGTTTGTGCACCTGGCAAGCCAGAGCCGGTTGCCGCCGTTGCGCAAGCTGTGGTTTGCACCGTTTCACCTGCATCGCAATCTGATCGACAAGATTGATGCATTGGGTATGGCTGCCGCCCGTGGCCGCGCCACGCGCATCGTGGCCAAGATGAATTCGCTGACGGACGAGGCCCTGATCCACAGCCTGATGCGGGCCGGGCGCAAGGGCGTCAAGATCGACCTGATCGTGCGGGGTGCCTGCATGCTGCCCGCCCAAGTGGCGGGGCACACCGACAACATCCGCGTGCGCTCCATCATTGGGCGTTTCCTGGAGCATTCACGGGTCTTCTATTTTAGGGAAGACGAGGTGGAGGACCTGTACCTGTCCAGCGCCGACTGGATGAACCGCAACATGGTACGCCGGGTGGAGCTGGCGTGGCCGGTAACTGATCCGGTGCAGCGCCAGCGCCTGGTCGATGAGTGCCTGGTGGCCTATCTGCACGATGGCGTGGACGCCTGGGATCTGGGCCCGGACGGCACCTATACCCGCTACCAGGGCGACGGCAAGTCGGCCGTGCATGGTGCGCAAGCTGCGTTGATGGCACGCTATGCCGACATCGGCAAAGGCCAGGATTGAGGCAGGCCCATGGACCTGATCTTGTGGCGGCACGCGGAAGCAGTGGAAGTGGCCCCCGGGGGCGACGACATGGCGCGTGTGCTGACGCCGCGTGGAGAGAAGCAGGCTGCGCGGATGGCGGCTTGGCTGGACCGTCAACTGCCCGACAGTGCACGCATCTGGGTGAGCCCATCCCGGCGTACCGAGCAAACGGCGCATGCGCTGGACCGCAAATTCCGATTCAGCCCCGCGCTGGGGCCTATGGGAACCAGTGAACAACTGCTGCAACTGGTGCAGTGGCCCAATGGGAAAGGCTGTGTGCTGGTGATCGGACACCAGCCCACCCTGGGTCAGACGATTGCCCAACTGCTGGGGCTGAACGCCAGCGAGTGCTCCGTGAAAAAAGGGTCGCTGTGGTGGCTGCGCTCCCGCGAACGGGAGGATGGTGCGCAGACCGTGGTTGTCACCGTCCAATCCCCCGAAGTGCTGTAGTTCTTCAGCTTTCCTAGACTCTGGCGCGCAAGGGTTCCGCCATGGCCGGCACTAACGGGCGATCTGTCACACATTGGTAGTGTGACTGTGCAATCATCGTTCGATGACCAAGAGCAAGGTGTCAATTTCCCCGCGCGCCCATTCGGACAGGACGGCAGCCGCGACCTCGCGGGAACAGGTGTATCTTTCACTCATCGATGCGTTGCAGAAACTGCGGCGCTCCATGCACGACCGGGAGGCCGCCATGCAGGTGGAGCTTTCGCGTGTGTCGCCGAAATTCCGGGAAAGTGCACGCAACTTGATCCACTACCTTGCGTTGCGCGTGCATGACCTCAGACCGGTTCAAGAACAACTTGCCTGGCTTGGGCTGTCGTCTCTGGGGCGTTCCGAGTCGCATGTACTGTCCAATCTGGACAAGGTTCTCGGAATACTGCATTGCCTGACGGGGCAAAGCTGGCTGGACAAATCCGCCGAGGAGCCCGCTGGCAGTGTGAGCGGTCGCCGTCTGCTGGACGAGCACTCAGTTGCGCTGCTGGGGACGCATCCTTCGGGTCGTCCGGTGCGAATCATGGTCACGCTGCCTTCGACCGCAGCGACAGACTACAGTGTCGTGCGGGAACTGGTGGATGCCGGCATGGACATCGCGCGCGTCAACTGCGCACACGATGGTCCAGAGGACTGGACCGTCATGGCGATGAATGTACGCCATGCGGCAAAGGCCGTGCAGCGCAGTGTGCGAATACTGATGGATCTTGGTGGTCCGAAAATCAGGACCGGCGAAGTTGCACCGCGACCACCTGTTTTGCGAATGCGCCCCCAGCGCGACGAATATGGCCGCCCCTTCAAGCCTTATCGCCTGGGCATCCATTCCAGCAACCGACCACATGACATGGTGGATGCGGATGGATGCATAGGTGTGGAGGACAAATGGCTGGCCCATTTGAAGGCGGGTTCGCAAATCGATTTTTCAGACGCGCGGGGCGCCAAGCGGCACCTGCTGGTTGTCCATTGTGATGACCGCGGGGCCATTGCGGAGAGTGTGCAGACTGCCTACCTGACTCCAGAAACGCTACTGACCATCCATGGGGCAGATGGAAAGAAATGGCGCTCAACGCTGGCGGGACAGATAGAGAGTTTGCCGGGAAATCTTCATCTTCACCTCGGTGATGTCATTCGGGTCACACGGGATGGAATCGGAAGGGGTGCAGTGGTTGAAGACGGAGATGATGGCGTCGTCATGGAGCCCGCCCACATTGCATGCACCTTGCCGCAGGTCATCGATCAGGCACGCATTGGCGAGCGCATGTGGTTTGACGATGGAAAGATTGGCGGTGTGATTCGAGGCGTTACCAGCGAATGGTTGGAGGTTGAGATTACCCAGGCGCGTGATGGGGGTGAAAAGCTGATTGGCGACAAAGGCATCAACCTGCCGGATAGCGCGCTGGATTTGCCGGCCCTGACCGAAAAGGACCTGCAAGACCTGGCCGCCGTTGCGCGTGAGGCGGACATGGTCGGGCTGTCCTTTGTGCAGCGCGCCGAAGACGTGTACCTGTTGCGGGAACGCCTGGACCTACTGGGTCGCCCTGACATGGGTATCGTTCTGAAGATTGAAACACTCAAGGGTTTCGAAAACCTGCCCGAACTCATGCTCGCAGCCATGTCCGGAGCCTGCGCAGGCGTCATGATTGCGCGGGGTGATCTGGCAGTGGAATGTGGGTACGAGCGGCTTGCCGAAGTGCAGGAGGAAATTCTCTGGTGTGCGGAGGCGGCGCATATGCCCGTCATTTGGGCAACCCAGGTGCTCGAGACATTGGCCAAGACCGGCGTTCCGTCTCGTGCCGAGATCTCGGACGCTGGCTTGGGTGTGCGGGCCGAGTGCGTGATGTTGAACAAGGGACCCTACATTGGGGATGCGATCCGCACGCTCGATGACATCCTGCGACGCATGGGTGGTCATCGTGAAAAGAAGCGTTCACTCCTGCGTGCGCTGCGCTCCTGGAATGGAAGGGAATCGCCTGCTCAGAAGCCGCAAGAGAGCCCGCAAGGGTGAACCCGCCCAGAATGGCAGTACACGCAATGGCCTGTTTTAGGACTTTGCTATATAAAAGATAGCTTCTTACGCATATCCTACGAGGGCTAGCGGTCGATTTGACCAATTGTCTTCCTGGTCTGGCTTGACCCTGAAAACAGACACAGCCTGGCGCAGCTGCTGTGTCTCCTGATTCAGGGCCGTCGCCCCGGCGGCGGATTCTTCCACCATTGCGGCATTTTGCTGTGTGGCCTGGTCCAGCCCGCCCATGGAAGCGCTAATGTGGTTAACGCCTTGCAACTGGTCATTCGCAGCCCCGCGAATGGACTCGATCGCTGTTGACACCTCACGCACGCTGACCACAATGTCGCGCATGGTTTGACCGGCGCTTTCGACCAGAATGGAACCCTGCCGGACGGTATCCACCGACTGCGCGATGATGCCCTTTATTTCCCGGGCCGCCTCGGCGCTGCGGCTGGCCAGGCTACGCACCTCGGTGGCCACCACGGCAAACCCGCGCCCCTGCTCGCCAGCCCGAGCGGCCTCCACCGCGGCGTTGAGGGCCAGGATATTGGTCTGAAATGCAATGCCGTCAATCACGCCAATGATTTCTGAAATACGACCGGAAGCGCGGTCAATGTCTCGCATCGTACGGACCACCTTGGCGACATCTTCGCCGCCGCGGCCCGCAACCTGCATGGCGTGGGCGGAGGACCGCACCGCCTTCGTCGTGGAAGCAAATGCACTGTGGGTCGCCGCCGCCAGTTCTTCCACGGAGCTGGCAATTTTCTGCAGGGCAAGGGCTGCGGTCTCCGTGCGGACAGCCAGATGGTTGTTGGCGGTGGCGATTTCCTGTGTATTGCTGCTCACCACCTCGACGCCCGCATGGACCTTGTGAACCAGACCGGTCAGGAACTGGTGCATACGACCCAGATCCCGTTTGGCATCTGCCAATTCGCAATGACCAGCCAGGTCGACACCCTGCCGCAAATCGCCCTGTCCCCATGCGTCGGCAGTTGCCTGCAAATCATGGATAGGCGCCAGTATGGAGCGGACGATGGCCAGCACCAAACATGCGGCCAGCACCGCCGCGAATGCGGTAGCAGCCAACACCCACCAGGGCGCCTGGGCGGCGGTGAGAGCGAGTTCGCCGCGCCGCTGGTTGGCGCGCGCGGCGAGCGCCTTCGAGAGCTCGGAAACCCCTTGGTCAATGCGACGGATGTCGTCTTGCAGCGGCGCCATGGCCGCATTGGCGGCCCATGGGTCATTGAGCTCGCCGCGCGCCAGTTTTCCCAATAGGTCCTGGAACCCGGTGGTGTAAATGCGGGTGCTCTTTAGCATGGCATTCAGCACGGCACGCTCGGCAGGTTGTGCCAGCGATTGGCTGCGGGCAATGGACTGTTCAATGTTGGAGACTTCGGCACTCCAGAGGGCGGTGTAGCGCTCGGTGTCCTGCTCGCTGCCCATGGTCAGGAAGATATCTTTCTCAAAGCGTCGTGCGCTACCAACCGCTGCGCGCACGTCGCTGAGTGTGCGCTCGGATTCAAATTCGCTGTCGATGAACGCCGTGGCCCGGGCCGCCTCGAACTGAATCGTCCAGGCTGAAAAAATGCCCAGTGTCAGCAAAGCCAGCACGGAAAATGCCAACAACAACAGTAGCCGTGATCGAATGCGTAAACGCGTCAGGATAGCCATGGTTTATTCCCTGCAACAGGTAAGAGCACACACAGGATTGCGGCTGGTCGCGCCATAGGGGCCGGCCGTCTGATTTGCAGTGATCTTGGCTGTTCTGGGTGTCAGCGTGATGACAAGGCACAGGACGTTAGGGGTGTCACAGAAGAGCAATCTCTGCGTGCTAGATTGGTGTTTTAGGCACACACGATTGGCTCACCCATGCCGCACCGAAACGCACAATACCCGTCTGTCCCTGCTGCCAATAAGAGAATGCGGGCGGTGCACGGCAGCCAACTCCACATCGTCGACATCCATCCGATCGCTGGACAGGGTCCGCTGGAGAAGGTTTTGCAGCAGGGCAGTCTTTACCCCGTGTACCAGCCTATCGTCAATCTTTCGGATGCCTCCATCCATGCCCATGAAGCCCTGATCAGAGGTCCTCGGGGAAGCGATTTGCACACGCCAGACGCGCTGCTGCGGGCTGCGGCGATGGAGTGTCTGGGCTATGAGTTTGAGTATGCCTGCGTGGTCGCCGCCTTGCGGTCCTGGGGAAAAATGGATGTGCCCGGCCGTCTGTTTGTCAACATGAGTGCGGCGGTACTCACGCAGTTGATTCGTACGCGCGGGCCAGACGAACTCTTGAGGCTGATCAGTGGTCTGGGTGTCCTGTCGCGCATGCTGGTTCTGGAAATCACGGAACACGAACGCGTCGACGACATGGACGAACTGGCGGAGGTAGTGGCAACCGTTCGGCAAGCCGGTGTCTCCCTGGCACTGGACGATTTTGGTGACGGCCGCTCCAGTCTGCGGCTCTGGTCGCAATTGAAACCCGAAGTGGTCAAGATCGACAAGTATTTCACCAAGAACATCAGCCAGCATGGTGACAAACTGAAGACCATTCAGGCCCTGCTGCAGATCGCCGATATCTTTGGCACATCCCTGGTGGCCGAAGGCATTGAGACCAAGGAGGACCTGCGGGTGCTACGCGACTTGGGCATTGCATATGGGCAGGGTTATTTTTTGGGGCATCCCAATCCTGTCCCGGTGCAGTACGTGGGAGTGGATTCGCAGCGGGTCTTGGCAGAACGGCAGATTGTCGTTTTCCCGGAGCTGAGCCGTGCCACCCCCAATGGACTGCTGCGCAACATTTCCCTGGTGCCGGCGCCGACCGTGACGGTTGAAACCACGATAGATGAGTTGGCGGAGTGTTTTTCAAATTGGCCGAACTTGCACGCGCTGGCCGTGCTGGACAAGGAAAAGCCCGTGGCGCTGATCAACCGTGCACAGTTCATGAACGCGTACAGCAAGCTCTATTACCGCGAGGTGTGGGGACGCAAGTCGTGCATGGTCCACGCCAATAGTGAGCCGCGCCTGATTGAGCGCGATCACAGTGTGGACGAGCTGATCGGTATCCTGACGTCACAGGACCAACGCTATCTGAGCGATGGCTTCATCGTGACAGACAACGGTCGCTATGTGGGTTTGGGCACCGGGGATCAACTGGTGCGTTCGGTAACCGAAACCCGTATCGAGGCCGCGAGACATGCCAACCCATTGACGTTTTTGCCCGGCAATATTCCGATCAGCCAGCACATGCAGCGGTTGATCCGGAAAAAGGTCTGCTTTGTTGCCTGCTATGCCGATCTGAACAATTTCAAACCCTTTAACGACTACTACGGCTATTGGCGTGGCGACGAGATGATTCGCTTGCTGGCTCGGCTGGCGATGGAGCAGTGTGACGCGCAGCGCGATTTCCTGGGCCACGTGGGGGGAGATGACTTTATGCTGTTGTTTCAGAGCCCGGATTGGCGTCAGCGTAGCGAGCGCCTGGTTGAAGCCTTCAACACCCAGGCGCAATCCCTCTTTGACGATGCTGCGCGCCAAGCCGGTGGAATCGAAGCGGAAGACCGCCACGGGCTGCTGCGGTTTTTTCCTTGCACCACGGTGTCGATTGGTGCCGTAGCGATTGACGGCAGCCGCTATTCACGGGCCGAAGATGTTGCCAATCTGGCGGCATTGGCCAAGCATGATGCGAAACGGGCTGGCGCTGGCCTGTTGGAACGTGCAGCCTAGCGGCTTGGCTGCTATCGCCCCGTCAAGGGCCGGGTCGCGCTTCGTTTTGGACGAGTTCCCTGCGGCGAAGCAGCCGCGCGGCCTCGGTGGTCTGGCCCGCCAAGCTGGCACGCTGCGCCTGCACCCCCAGCCATGCCAGCAAGGGGCGGCGCCACCCCTGGCTGGAAGCGGTGTCCACAGCCTGTGCGATGCTGGCCGGACTGGCCTTGCCGGTCTCCAGCAAGACGCCAGCGGCCACCAGCAGCGACAACGGATCTTCAATTCCTTGCAGGGCAAGACCATCTCCGGCCTGGCGGGCCGCCGCCACGCGCTGGGTGGCTGGAAGCAGGGGGATTTGCTCGGGGGCCAGCTGGCCACGCAGGTAGTCGGCATAGGCGCGTTGGGCCGCGGTGGCATCGGACCTTAGGGCTTCAAAGCCGGCGCAGGGCTCAAATACCAGGCTGGCCACCTGGGCTGCGCAGTGTGTCAATTCAGCCGCTGCCAGCAGGTCGGCGCGGCCGGTGCTGGAGAGCTGCCGGCGCGCGCGGGCCAGTTCGGCTGTTTCAACACGGGTATTGCCGTCCAGATAGGCCGCCACCGAGCGGTCCATGGCACCCTTGGCCTCGATCTGCCAGTCCGGTACCTTGGGCGCGTTGGAGCAGCTGCAGGTCAACAGCACGGTCCCTACCGCAATGAAGGTTGTGTGGAGGTTCATCATGGCAGCTGAATATCGGTGTTGCGAGCAAAAGGCCATTTCCGGTTGATCTCATTGACCAGTCCGTCAATCTTGCGCAGGCTGGCGTCCACGTCCGCCCGCAGGACTCCCAGATCGGCTGTTGCGCCTCGGGCATTGCTGCTGATGGCTTGGGCGTCCTGCAATACGGTGTCAACTTTTTTCAAGCTCTCGCGGGCCTCACCGAGCAAGGCGTTGAGTTGCACTACGGTTGCACGTGTTTCAGGCAATACGCCTTTGTCACCAAAAACCTGGGTATCGGTCTTTGCGGCCAGGCCGTCGAGCCGGGCCAGCAGACTGTTGGTTCGGTCCAGAGTGGTGATGATTTTTTTCGCGTCCTGTTCGCTTCCGAGGACCGCTGTTAGCACACCACCCGGGCCGTTGATGCGAGCGGTCAAGGTTTGCAGGTGGTTGAGCGTGGATCCCACCGAACCATTGGGGCCGGTCAGCGCATTGAGGTTTTCTATCAGTTCGCGGGTGGATGCAATGACCTTGGGCAGCTCTGCACTGAGATCTCCCTGGAGCACGGTGCGGACCGCGCCGTCGGGCAGGGCGGGGTCGTCGAGCAGCCCGGTGTAGGCGCGGATGTTGGGGCTTCCCACGACGCCACGCACCAGGGTGAAAACGCTGCTGGTGCGCAGCCAGTGTGCGTCCTTCTGAGCCACATCGATGACGATGCGAACCTTGCCGGTTTCAGCCAGCTCTATGCGCTGGACCCGCCCGATCGGGAACCCCGAAAAGGTCAGATCCATGCCGATCACGACCCCTTCCGAGTCATCCGCCATCAGCACCAGTTTTTGCGTGGCGTCGAATGCCCCGCGGGCGAACAGCACAAACAGCACGGAACTGGCAACCAGGACCAGCATGAAGAGGATCAACAGCCGGGCTTTGGCTTCCAGTTTGGCGTCGGACAGGGGTGGGGACGGATCAGGGGCGTTCATGGCGTTACGGGTTTCATGGTCAGTAGTAGTTACCCACCAGAGAGGCCACTTCGATCAGCAGTATCACGGTAAACATCCGCACCAGGCCGCGCATTTCGGCGCTCGTGCGCACGGTCGTCACACGAACTGTGGGATCACTGCGGATGGCGTAGAGTGCAGAGGCCATCGGAATGAGCGCGACCGTCAGACAAAAGAGCAGAGTCTTCACGGTAAAGATGAGAGAGACCGCGGGACTGAAGACCTGTCCAAACAGACGTGTAAAACTTGCCAGCCCTGACACCGTGAAACCATAGCTGGTCAAATAGGCCATGGTCAGTACCACGACGCTACTCAGGGCCGCCAAAGTGACGCCCGAAAACAGGCCCGCAACAACCCGTGGCAGCACTTCTTTCTGCATCGCATCCGTTTCCTCTGCGGCTCTTGCATCGAATTCGCCATTGGCATGCATGGCCAACAGCTCGGCACCGTCGGGAATGGTGCAGCGCAAAGCCACAAACAGGGCTGCAGTCAGCGGAATCAATTCCAGAATCAGCACGCGGATGACGACCTGCAACGCGTACTGGGTCAGCCCGTAACTGTGTGCCGTCACCAGAACAATGCGCGTGAGCACCACCGTCACCAGCGCGCAGACTACCGAGAATCCCAGCAAGATGGGAGCCGTGTTGACGTAGAGGTGTCGTGCGACCAGGGACCGATTGGCTGGGTGGTAACTGGCGGGTGAGAGTGTGAGAACCAACAGGCTGGCACCCAACTGCAGCAGCTGCAGCCACTCAAAAAGCGCCAAGCGGATACCTCGGACGGATTGCGTCAGCCACCGCTGCATGAATACCGTTACAGACATGGTCCCATCATAGCGGGCGGCCGTGCTATCTCCGGCGCACCCGGGTATCAGCAGCCCAGTACCTGCAAAGGCCAAAGGGTTTTTTGCCAGGCTTGCGATTCCTCGCGCAACAGGTAGGCCGATTGCGGAAAAGCTTCCGCCCAGCCGGGGCGGCATCGCAATTGCATGCCCAGGCCCGGTGCATCCTGGCGCTCCAATGCCATGCCTTGCAGGTCAGGGTCTTTCCTGGCGTGGCACAGGATGACGGCAAGGCGCAGTGCGATCAGCTGGGCGACCAGGTCTGTGTCGGATAGTGCGGTTTCGAGCTTGCGCAACTTGCCACGGTGCCCCAGTACCAGCAGACTGAGGCGGTGCATCTCGGATAGCGAAAATCCCATGGCGTCGGCATTGTCCAGAATGTACGCGCCGTGCTTGTGGTAATCACTGTGGGAGATGTGGCTGCCGATCTCGTGCAATTGGGATGCCCAGCGCAGCTTGCGCAGGTGCCGATCCTCATCGCTGGGTGACTCGCTGCCCGGCCCATTCATCAACTGCCCAAACAGAAGAGTAGCCACCTTGCCCACGCGCTCACCGTGGACCGTGTCCACGCCGAACTTGCTGGCCAGACGCTGAACCGTTTTGACGCGCAGATCGTCCTCGCGACCGGTAGCACCGATCAGGTCGCAAATCAGACCATGGCGCAAGCCGCCCGCTGCCTGGTGCAGGGTGTGGATGCCCAGCAGGCTGAAGAGTGCTCTAACAATGCTGACGCCACCACCGATGATCGCCTTGCGATCTTCGCGCATGCCGGCCAGTTTCAGGCGGTCGGCGCTCTGGGCCGATACCAGCTTGTCCATCAGCCAGTCCAGCCCGTCCTGGGTCACGGTTCCCGCCGGCCACCCGGAGGCCACCAGCACGTCGGCAATGGCCCCCACGGTGCCCGCCGAACCGTAGGCCATGTCCCATCGGCTGGGATGGTAGGCGTCCAGTGCTTCATCCAGAACCGCCTTGGCAGCTATTTCTGCAATAGCAAAGGATTTTTTGGAGAACAGCCCATCCGTGAAATAGCGGTTGGACCAGGCGATGCTCCCCACCCGGAACGACTCCATGACTTGGGGCGTGGTGCCATGGCCCAAGATGAGCTCAGTTGAACGGCCACCGATGTCGAGTACCAGGCGCCGCTCATCTGTTTGGGGCAGCATTTGGGCGACACCCTGGTAGATCAGCCGGGCCTCTTCGCGACCCGATATGACGTTGATCGGGAAGCCCAGAATGGAGTTGGCACGTTGCAGGAAACTATCCCGGTTGCGTGCCTCCCGCAGGGTTTGCGTCGCCACGGCACGGACCTCACCCGGTTTGAAGCCAGCCAGTCGTTCGCCAAACCGGGCCAGGCAGTCCCACCCGGCCTGCATGGCCTGGGGTGTCAAATTCCGGTCGTCGTCCATTCCGCCGCCCTGGCGCACGGTCTCTTTCAGGTACTCGGTACGCTGGAAACCGCCATGCTCGACGCGTCCAATTTCGAGGCGAAAACTGTTGGACCCCAAATCCACTGCGGCCAGGCGATTTCCCGTTTGCATTGCTGTTGTTCTACTCTGGATGTTCTGACTCTGCGAGCATAGCACCGGCTTCGGGCGGACGGCACGGCTGCGACGGGCCTTAACCGACAAGACGACCATCAGCAGAAATCATGCTTTGTGTGACATATGCGGCACCCTGGTTTCGTGGGTCCGGGGCAATCCGAAAGCCACCCAGGTCAACCGTGCTGCGACGGGCAAATGCCTGCAGGGCGCTGGCCCGGGTGGCGGGACCCTCCAGGTTCTGCAACACTTCGTGTGTATAGCGTGCCGCGACATAACCCGCCAGGCTCAGTGGTGTAGCGGGCTCATCGAACAGACGCCCCAGCGATGCACGGTAGGTTTTGACAATCGGAAGGCTGGAGTTCACCATGGGCACCACTTGTGTGGCAATCATGGGGGTGAAGCGCGACATGCCCATTTGCTGGATGCTTTGCAGGTTGACGTCCGACATCGCGACGATGTAGCGCTGAGCGGCCTGCTTTTCAATGCCCTGCGAGAAGCGCACCAGTTCTGGCGTGCCCCCAACAAACAACAGGACGCGTGGGCTGTCTGGAGTAAGTGACTGGGCGAGGTCCCTCAAGTCCCCGTTTGTATGGTAGGAGACGATGGTGAGTTTGAGTACCCTCGCGATTTGTTCCAGATCCTGGCGGTACGCCGCGTGTTCGGCCGTGGAGCCATAGACCGCGCCGACCTGACTAATACCCATGACTGCCAACGACTTGATGGCATGGGCAATCTGCTCCTGGCGTGATGCAAAGATCGGAAATGTGTTGGCCGAAGTAGAGGCTTCGACATTTTGTAGCCATGGGGCGACGTGGGGAATATCTGGCAACTCACGGTTGAGTATTCCGGCGAGCTGGGATGCTGCGCGGTCGCCCGCAGTGCCAAAAACGGCTACGCAATGGGGGGTGGACTTGAGCGAATCCACGGCGGAGCGCAAGCTGGCAGCAGTGCCATCGACTTCAATGACCAAATGCTTGACGGCACTACCTTGCAGGCCGCCCCGTGCGTTGATCTCTTGCCACGCGGTACGGGAGCCCACCAGGAAATCCTTGGATACATCGATCTGGCTGGTTGACATGTCGACAATCTGCGCGACCGTTGTGGCGCGAGAGGCTTGTGCCGCGCGGGAGGGTTGAGCCCAGATCGGAATGGCGCTGGCAACAGTTAGGCTTGCCAGTGTGTGTACCGCTCGTCGGCGGCTCGGGTTGTCTGGGTAGGTCATGGCTGGTTTCCTTGGCCTGGTTGGAGAGGCGGTAGCGGGCCAACACCCGCTACGCTATGAATACAGTAGCGTCTAACCCAATATCTGCGAGGGCTAGCGCCAGATTTCTTATGTGGATTACTTCTTGGGTGGCATCAGCACCGTGTCGACGGTGTGGATGACACCGTTTGTCGCGACCATGTTGGGGGTGACCACTGCCGCGCTTTCAACCGTCACAAATTCGCCCGCCTTTGCCAGCGCTACGTTGGCACCGTTGACGGTTTTTGCATTGCTGTTCTTGACGTCGGCCGCCATCACCTTGCCTGGAATGACGTGGTAGGTCAGAACGGTCTTCAATTTTTCAGGGTGCTTGGCCAAGTCCGCCATGGTGGCGGCTGGCACTGCCTTGAACGCGTCGTTGGTCGGTGCGAACACCGTGAAAGGTCCACCGGACTTCAAGGTTTCGGTCAGTCCGGCTTGGGCTACCAATGTGTTCAGGGTGCTCAACGCGGGGTTGGCCGCAATGCTGTCCGCCAGGTTGACCGGGCCGGAAGGGGTGGCGCAGCCGGCCATTGCCAGCGTAAGGCTTGCCAACAAGGCAGTACGGCGTGAAAGGGCGAAGACTTTGAGCTGTGACATGGTGTGTTCCATCAGTGGGTTGAAAAGGGCTAGCGTAAAAAGCTCCCGTGACAGCCATGTGACAAATTCATGAATGTTCTGTGTGGCGCGTGCAAACCTGAACGATGTCAAGCAATCGTCAGAAATCGGGCCAAATGTCACTGAGTTGTCACAAAACTTTCTTAAAGTTCCTCCATTCCTCAATCAACCGAATAAGGTTACTCATGCAAATCGCTTTCAAATTGCCGCTTTTGTCCCTGGCCGTAGCCACCGCATTCGGGTATGCCGGTGCCGTGAATGCGCAGGAAATTACCGGTGCTGGTGCAACATTCCCGGCGCCGATCTACTCCAAGTGGGCTGCTGACTACAACAAAGCCACGGGCGTCAAGGTGAACTACCAGTCCATAGGATCCGGTGGTGGCATCAAGCAGATTGACTCCAAAACGGTTGATTTCGGCGCCTCCGACATGCCTTTGACGGACGAAGTCCTGAAAACCAAGGGTCAAATGCAATTTCCCACCGTGATGGGCGGCGTGGTCCCCGTGATCAATGTCAAAGGGATTGAGCCGGGGCAACTCAAGCTGACCGGCCAGTTGCTGGGCGACATTTTCCTGGGCAAGGTGGCGCGCTGGAACGACCCCGCCATCAAGGCTTTGAACCCAACCCTCGCGCTTCCCGATGCTGCCATCGCACAGGTTCGCCGTGCGGACGGATCCGGCACCACTTTCATCTTCACCAACTACCTGAGCAAGGTGAATGCGGAGTGGAAGTCCAAAGTGGGCGAGGGCACGGCCGTGAACTGGCCAGTGGGTGCGGGCGGCAAGGGCAATGAAGGCGTTGCGGCCTTTGTGGCGCGCCTGCCCAACTCCATGGGTTACGTGGAGTATTCCTATGTCAAACAGAACAAGATGACCTACGCCGTTGTGCAAAACTCGGCAGGCAATTTTGTCAAGCCTGAGGACGACACCTTCAAGGCCGCAGCTGCCGGTGCCGATTGGGCGAAGTCTTTCTATCAAATCTTGACCAACCAGCCTGGCAAGGACGCCTGGCCCATCTCGGGCGCCACATTTATCCTGATGCACACCAAACAGGACAAGCCTGCCAATGCGACACAGGTGCTGAAGTTCTTCAGCTGGGCTTACCAGAACGGCGACAAGATTGCCGCGGACCTGGATTACGTGCCTATGCCCAAGCCGGTGATTGCAGCGATCGAAAAATCGTGGGGCGAAATCAAGGACACCGCCGGTAAGCCAGTGGCATTCAAGTAAGCGTTTTTGCATCTAGCAGGGGTCTCGACGGACAACCAACCATGTCAACTACACTTGCACACAGCGATTTTTCGTCTAGTCCTTCTGCAACCCAGCCGGCCCGCGCCATGATCCAACCCCCACCTGTGAAGAAGGCCCGGTCGGGCCCTTGGGCCGACATTGTTTTTGGTTGGCTCGCCAAGGCTGCGGCCCTGGTGACCTTGGGCATGCTGGTAGCGATTCTGGGTTCGCTGACGATCAGCGCCTGGCCCGCCATTGACAAGTACGGCCTGGGATTTTTGACCAGCACCACGTGGGACCCCGTCAAAGAAGAATTTGGCGGCCTGGTCATGATCTACGGGACGCTGGCCACCTCCTTTATCGCACTGCTGATTGCGGTGCCCGTCAGTTTTGGCATCGCCCTGTTCTTGACGGAGTTGTCTCCCGCATGGCTCAAGCGGCCACTGGGTACTGCCATTGAACTGCTGGCTGCGGTTCCGTCCATTGTTTACGGCATGTGGGGTCTGCTGGTGTTCGGGCCAGTACTGGCAACCTACGTTCAGCAACCCATGCAGGCAGCATTTTCCGGGGTACCCTATCTGGGAGCCTTTGTGTCCGGCCCACCGGTTGGTATTGGCATTCTGTCGGCAGGAATTATTCTGGCGATCATGATCATTCCGTTCATTGCGGCGGTCATGCGCGACGTTTTTGAGGTGACTCCGCCCCTGTTGAAGGAATCTGCCTATGGGCTAGGCGCTACCACATGGGAGGTTGTCTCCAAGGTCGTGTTGCCCTATACCAAGTCCGGCGTGATCGGCGGCATCATGCTGGGCCTGGGTCGTGCCATCGGTGAAACCATGGCAGTGACCTTTGTCATCGGCAATTTCAACCAGCTCGATTCGCTGAGCCTGTTTCAGGCTGCCAACAGCATTACCTCTGCGTTGGCGAATGAGTTTGCCGAGGCGGGCGAGGGGCTGCACCAGGCATCGCTGATGTATCTTGGGCTGGTGCTTTTCTTTATTACCTTTGTGATCCTGTCGCTCTCCAAAATGCTGCTCGCCCAGTTGCGCAAGAATGAAGGAGCCAAGACATGACCGCGACGGCACATCAGATGAAGCTTGCCAAGTTCGCCCAACGCAAACGGGTCAACCAAATGGCAACCGGCCTGGCACTGGCCGCCATGGCGTTTGGCCTGTTCTGGCTGTTCTGGATACTGTGGGAAACCGTGCGTCTGGGCATTGGCGGCATGGCGGTGGCGACGTTTACCCAAATGACCCCACCGCCGAATGATGAAGGTGGCCTGGCCAACGCGATCTATGGCTCTTTCGTAATGGTTGCCCTGGCAACCGGGTTGGGCACTCCCATCGGCGTGATGGCCGGCATTTATCTGGCGGAGTTTGACTCCAAGAGTTGGCTGGCGTCGACAACGCGCTTCGTCAACGACATCCTATTGTCGGCACCGTCGATTGTGATCGGACTGTTTGTCTACGCGGTGGTCGTGTCCCGGTTTAAGTCCTTCTCGGGCTATGCGGGTGTTCTGGCCTTGTCCCTGTTGGTGATTCCGGTGGTCATCCGTACCACCGAGAACATGCTGCAGCTGGTGCCACCGGGCCTGCGTGAAGCGGCCTATGCCCTCGGGTCGCCCAAGTGGAAAGTGATTTTGAGCATTACGCTGAAGGCAGCCCGAACGGGTGTGATTACCGGAGTGCTACTGGCGGTAGCGCGGATTGCCGGCGAAACGGCACCCTTGCTGTTCACGGCCTTGAGCAACCAGTTCTGGACCAGTAGCCTGAGCGAACCCATGGCCAGCTTGCCGGTGACCATCTTCAAGTTCGCGATGAGCCCGTATGAGAATTGGCAGAAACTGGCCTGGGCGGGTGTTTTCATCATTACAGCCGCAGTTCTGGGGTTGAACATTCTGGCGCGTGTACTGACCCGAACGAAGATCTGAGTGCGACTGCCACCACTATTGCGAACCAATCCATTATGTTGAACACCTCTACTGCACCTGAAAAGACCAAGATTTCGGTCAAGGATCTGAATTTCTACTACGGAAAGTTCCATGCGCTCAAGGGCATCAATCTGGAGATCCCCGAAAACAAGGTAACGGCGTTTATCGGTCCATCCGGTTGCGGCAAATCCACGCTGTTGCGCGTCTTCAACCGCATGTTTGAGCTCTACCCCGAGCAACGTGCGGAAGGCCGCATCATGCTGGATGGTGAGAACCTGCTGACCAGCAAGGAAGATGTGGCCTTGTTGCGTGCCAAGGTCGGCATGGTGTTCCAGAAGCCGACGCCGTTTCCTATGTCTATTTTTGACAATATTGCCTTCGGCGTGAAGTTGTTTGAGTCGCTCAACGCGACGGATATGGAAGAGCGTGTGGAGTGGGCCTTGCGCAAGTCCGCACTGTGGACGGAAGTCAAGGACAAACTGCACCAGAGCGGCTCCAGCTTGTCGGGCGGACAACAACAGCGCCTGTGCATTGCGCGCGGCATTGCCATAAAGCCCGAAGTCTTGTTGCTCGACGAGCCCTGCTCGGCGCTGGACCCGATCTCCACGGCCAAGGTCGAGGAGCTGATCGTTGAATTGAAGAATGATTACACCGTGGTCATCGTGACCCACAACATGCAACAGGCCGCGCGTTGCAGTGACTACACGGCCTACATGTATCTGGGTGATCTGGTGGAATTTGGCTCCACCGAGCAGATGTTCTTCAAGCCTACCCGCAAAGAGACGGAAGACTACATTACCGGCCGGTTCGGATAACGAATAGACAAAGAGGATACATATGCCCGACAAACATTTATCGACACAGTTTGACAGTGAGCTGACTTCCGTCTCCTCGCAGGTCATGGAACTTGGTGGCCTGGTGGAATCACAGATTCGGCGTGCAATCTTCGCGTTGTCGCAGTTCAGTGTGGAAGTCGCCAACGAGGTTTCGGCCAACGAGGCACGCGTCAATGCCATGGAGATCGAGATTGACCGTGATCTCTCGTCCATCATTGCCCGGCGCCAGCCCACCGCGCGTGATTTGCGGTTGCTGATAGCCATCTCCAAGACCACGGCCAACCTGGAACGCGTGGGCGATGAGGCCGAGAAGATCGCCCGCATGGTGCGCTCCATCATCCAAAGCGGCACGCCCAGGGCGTTGCCTTCACTGGAGCTGCGGGTGGCAGCCGACCTGGCGTCAGGCCTGCTCAACAAGGCGCTGGATGCCTTTGCGCGGCTGGACATCACGGCGGCTGTGGCGATCTTGAAAGAAGACGACCTGATCGATGCGGAGTTTGACGGTTTTGTGCGCAAGCTCATCACCTACATGATGGAAGACCCGCGCATGATTTCCCCTAGCCTGGACTTGCTATTCCTGGCCAAAGCCATTGAACGCATCGGTGACCACGCCAAGAACATTGCCGAGTTCATCATCTACGTGGTGAAAGGCGAAGACGTGCGCCACACCACCATGGAAAAGATTGAATCGGTGGTGAAATGAGGAATATGCCGTCAGTCTTGGTGGTGGAGGACGAGGCCGCCATCGCGGAGCTCATTGCCGTCAACTTGCGGCATAACGGGTTTCGTCCCATCTGGGCCATGGACAGCATCACGGCCCAAAAGGACCTCGATGCCGGCTTGCCCGACCTGATCCTGCTGGACTGGATGTTGCCGGGCGAGAGTGGTCTGGTGCTGGCCAAGCGCTGGCGCGCCGACCCACGGACCCAGTCGGTGCCCCTGATCATGCTGACGGCCCGGGGGGATGAGGCTGATCGCGTTGCGGGACTGGATGCGGGTGCCGATGACTATATTGCCAAGCCCTTCTCCACGAAGGAGCTCCTTGCGCGCATACGGGCTGTCCTTCGGCGCCGTACACCGGAACAGGCGGGCGAGGCCCTGACCGTTGGCGCCCTGGTGCTGGACCCGGCAACCCACCGCGTGTCGTTTGAGGAGCGCCCCCTGAAGCTGGGTCCTACCGAGTTCAAGTTGCTGCACTACCTGATGGGCCATGCCGAGCGCGTGCACAGCCGCGCCCAGTTGCTGGACAAGGTGTGGGGTGACCATGTGTATATCGAGGAACGCACGGTGGATGTGCATGTCAAACGATTGCGCGAGGCGCTTTTGCAGGCCGGCAATATGGTGGAGACCGTGCGTGGCGCGGGCTATCGCCTGACGGCCACCCCTTCGGTTGCGGTGGCTGTCGCGGATAGAGCTGGTTCGTAGAACGGTTTACCCTTTCGCATGTTCTGGCGGTTAGTCACCCTTGTGCTGTGTCAGGCCTGCGCTGCAGGCGTCGGTTGGTATGTGGCACCGGCTTCAGAAGCGTGGCAAGTGACGCTGGCGATGACCTTGGCCGGCGGTTACATCTGGTTTGTAGTGGATAGCGTTCGCGGCTTGCGCTTGCTGCGCTGGCTGCGCGCGGGGGCAGCGACGGACCTCTCGCTGGGCAACGGCTTGTGGGGTGAGGCGTATGACCGCATGCGGCGCAGTTTGCGTGCCAGCAGCCGATTGACGGTGGAGAGTGAAGGCCGCCTGAAGGACTTTCTGGCGGCACTGCAGGCTTCTCCCAACGGGGTGGTGCTGCTGGATTCCGACACCCGCATCGAGTGGTTCAACCAAACGGCTGCGGACCACTTTGGGTTTGATGTTCGACGGGATTTGCTCCAGCATTTTGGAAACCTGGTGCGCGACCCGGGGTTTACCGCTTACCTGGTTGCGCGTGATTTTTTGCACGATGTGACCATGCCCGGGCGGGAGAACAGTACGGCAAAGCCGGTTACGTTGTCGGTCAATTTGCACCCGTACGGTGATGGTCGCCTGTTGCTGCTTTCACGTGACATTACCGCTGTTGAGCAGGCAGAAGCCATGCGTCGTGATTTTGTGGCCAACGTTTCGCATGAAATACGCACGCCGTTGACGGTGCTGGCGGGCTTTGTCGAAACGCTGCAGACCTTGCCGTTGGACGAGCAGGAGCGCCAGCGTTACCTGGGGTTGATGTCCCAGCAGGCCCAGCGCATGCAGACGCTAGTGAGCGACCTGCTGACCCTGTCCCGACTGGAGGGTAGTCCCTTGCCATCGACGCATGAATGGGTGTCGTGTGACGCGTTGATGAAGCAGTGCGCGCAGGATGCGCAAGACCTTTCGCATTTGCTGTGGACGCAGTCCCACGACTTGCATTTCGAGCAGTCCGAGGGCTGTGAAATTGCGGGTTCTGCGGTGGAACTGCACAGTGCCATGTCCAACCTGATTGGAAATGCGATCCGCTACACCCCGTCTCAGCGGCGCATTGATGTCGGTTTGAAGCGCTTGCCGGATGGTAGCGCTGTGTTTTTTGTCAAGGACCAGGGACATGGTATTGCGCAAGAGCACCTTCCACGTTTGACGGAACGTTTCTACCGCGTGGACCGAAGCCGCTCGCGTGATACCGGCGGTACGGGTCTGGGGCTTGCCATTGTCAAGCATGTGGCCCAACGCCACGGAGCGGAACTGGTCATCGACAGCATCCCTGGCACGGGCTCTACTTTTTCTGTGACGTTTCCACCGCAGCGGGTTCGCTACGCCATGGACGCAGCGGCGAACCGCGCCATACCGACTACTTCTGTTTGAACAACAAGACCGACTCACCGCTGTCGGCAGGGTGTTGGATCAATGCTTCCAAGGTCCACAAGGCTGCGTCGACATAGGCTGGTGTCGACTGGTCCGGCAAAGGTTCCACCAGAAGCCAAGGGCAACCCGGTGTTGCTTGCGCAGGCTGTAGTTGCAGATTGCCGTAAAACTGAAAAGCTGCAATTTGCCCTTGCCCCAGCCCAAGCGTTTCCACGCAGCCGGGATTGGTCATGTGCGATTTGGTGCGCTGCACCAGCAGGGTGTAGCTCTTGGCATAGTTGAGCAGCGGCATCCACAAGGTCATCGCCAGCAACCAGCACAGCGCGGCACCGCCTGCCGGCAAGACCAGACTCTTCCAGATTGCAGCGCGGTTGCGCCCAACGCGCCACCTGACCAGCATAGCCCACGCCACAGTAGCTATCGCAGCGATTGCACAGGTAAAGAGCGAAAAACTGGCTTCAAAGCCTGGAGCCAGCCGCGCCACGTTGGCCGCAGGCTGGGCCGGATAGCCGGTTTGCATGGCGATCCAGACCACCCAGACGATGAACGCGCAGCCGGAAAAGAACAACAGGGTGAACCAGTCAATCAGCGCCGCAACCTGGCGTTTCAGCGTGGGCAATGCGAAGGCGGCGAGGGTGGCTAGCGCGGGCAAGGCCAACAATAGGGTACGGTCAGAGGACCCAGTTGCCCAGGTTGCGACAACGCAAACTGTTACGAACCAGGTCGGTAGCGCAATGTGCCGGCTGATACGGCGGCTGAACAGTTGATGGCGCCAGCGCCACAGGGTCCACAATGCCAGAGGCCATGCAGGCCAGGTGAACCAGACCAGCAACTGGACATAGCCATTCCAGTCAGACCACTCTGCACGCGGCAGGATGAGCTTCCAGCGAAGCAGCCCGAGTGCCAGTGCGAGTGCGCCAGTCATAAGCGTTACCAGAACCAGAGCGACGCTTTCCCGGGTGATGCGGCGGTTGCGGGCGGTGTCTGGACTGTCTATTGGGCGGTCCGCGAAGTGCAATGCCGCGCTGCCGAGGCCAAACAGCAAGGCCAGGCTGGGCGCGCCGGACAGGGAAAGGCCTGCCAGACCCAGTGCTGCGGCCATTGCGGGCCCATGCCGTCGATAGGGCAGTGCACCCATGGCATAGAAGAAGAGCGCGGAAAACCCCAGTTGCGCCAATGCGGATGTCGTTTCGTGGGACAGCTGCGCCAAGCCCAGGCATGCAATAAAGGCCAGCAAGCCTCCGTCGGCCATGGCACGGGCATAGTCTGCCGGCAAAGCTTCTCCGCCGAAGGCAAAGGCCACCGGTTGCGCCAGCGGGTTGCGTGCGAGATAGTAGGTGCCATACCACGTGGCAACCATCGCCAATACCATCAACAGTGCAAAAGGAATCCGCACCACGAAGTCCGCGCTGGCCCAAGAGGGCGCGAGCTGCATGGCCCATGCGCCCAGCCAATAGGGCAACACCGCGGGGTTTTCGGCGGGAATGCCCATCAGGGTGGGGGACAACCAGTCGGAGCTGCCGCGCGCCAATTCAGCCATGAAACCCAAGGCCGACATGTCTTCACTCTTCCACGCCTCGCGTCCCAGGAAGCCTGGCAAGACATACGCGAAGCACAGCAACAACAGCGCCCAGCGCGGAAAGCGTCGGGCACCGGCCTGGGTGACGATGGCGGGATTGGGATGGTTCACTGAGTCAATTGCAATAAAAAAAGCAGCACGGAAGTCCGGGCTGCTTTTTTTGACGGTTCAGGTGCAAACCTGAAGTCGGATTACTTTGCTGCTGTAGTGGCAGTTTTGCCGAAGCGATTGCGGAAGCGCTCCACGCGGCCACCCATGTTGTCCACGGATTTTTGTGTACCGGTGTAGAAGGGGTGCGATTCGCTGGTGGTATCGAGCTTGTACAGAGGCAGCTTGCGGCCGTCTTCCATGTCGATCATTTCCTTGGTGTTGGCGCAAGAACGTGTCACAAACTTGAAGTTGTTCGACATGTCCATAAAGCACACTTCACGGTAATTGGGGTGAATGCCTTCTTTCATACTATCTCCATCAGTAGCAATAGCCGCGCTGGCCAATCCAGCGTACTTTTCGCGTAAACCCAAGATTATAGCCTAGCCGCCGCGGCGCATCATGTCGAAGAACTCGCTGTTCGTTTTGGTGGCGCGCATTTGCTTGAGCACCATTTCCATGGCTTCCACTTCGTCCATGTTGTACAAAAACTGGCGCAGGATGCGGGTCTTCTGCAGAATCTCGGGCTGCAACAGCAACTCTTCGCGGCGGGTACCGCTGCGGTTGAGCTGGATGGACGGGAACACGCGCTTTTCGTACAGGCGGCGGTCCAGGTGGATTTCGGAGTTGCCGGTGCCCTTGAACTCTTCAAAGATCACCTCGTCCATGCGGCTGCCGGTGTCGACCAAAGCCGTGGCGATGATGGTGAGGGAGCCGCCTTCTTCCACATTGCGCGCGGCACCCAGGAAACGCTTGGGGCGCTGCAGGGCGTTGGAATCCACGCCACCGGTCAGCACCTTGCCGGAGGAGGGCACCACGTTGTTGTAGGCGCGGGCCAGACGCGTAATCGAATCCAGCAGGATGACCACGTCTTTTTTCAGCTCGACCAGACGCTTGGCGCGCTCGATGACCATTTCGGCGACGTGCACGTGGCGGGCAGCCGGCTCGTCAAAGGTGGAGGCGATCACCTCGCCCTTGACCGTGCGCTGCATTTCGGTCACTTCTTCCGGGCGCTCGTCGATCAGCAGCACCATCAGGTAGCTGTCGGGGTAATTGGCGGAAATGGCATGCGCAATGTGCTGCATCATCACCGTCTTGCCGCTCTTGGGCTGCGCAACGATCAGCGCGCGCTGGCCTTTGCCGATGGGTGCAATGATGTCGATGACGCGTCCGGTGATGTTCTCTTCACCCTTGATGTCTTGCTCCAGGCGCATCTGCACCTTGGGGAACAGTGGCGTCAAGTTCTCGAACATCACCTTGTGCTTGTTCTCCTCCGGGCCGCCACCGTTGACCTTGTCCAGCTTGTTGAGCGCAAAGTAGCGCTCGCCGTCCTTGGGCGTGCGCACTTCGCCTTCGATCATGTCGCCGGTGTGCAGGTTGAATCGGCGCACCTGGCTGGGGCTGATGTAGATGTCGTCTGTAGAGGCGGTGTAGCTGGTATCGGGACTGCGCAGGAAACCAAAACCGTCGGGCAGGATTTCCAGCACGCCATCGGCAATGATCTGCTCGCCGGTGCGGGCGCGCTTCTTGATGATGGCGAACATCAGCTCCTGCTTGCGCATGCGGCCGGTGTTTTCAATCTCAAGTTCTTCGGCTTG
>Ga0208514_100166_pt1 | contig 54491 bp, 52 predicted proteins | sample LakWasMet70_HOW9_2_FD_183900 | JGI IMG/M metagenome (GOLD analysis project Ga0208514, IMG submission 183900) | Freshwater sediment methanotrophic microbial communities from Lake Washington under simulated oxygen tension - Sediment Metagenome... | ecosystem: Environmental > Aquatic > Freshwater >...
TCATCACCCTGGCCGATGTGGCAGAAGTCTATGTGCAAGCCACGCCGAATGAGATTAAACGCGAAGGGGCTTCCAGAAAAATTGACATTTCAGCCAACGTCGCAGGCAACGATATCGGTAGCGTGGCGAAAGAAGTTGAGGCCCGCATCAACCGACTCAAGCTGCCCGAGGGCAATTACGTCAAATTCATGGGGGAATATACCGAGCAAAAAACGGCCAGCCTGACATTAGTGATATACACCTTATTAGCCTTGCTGGTGGTCTTTTTGCTGATATGGATGAGCCTGAAATCCATGCGCCTCACCGCGCTATTGTTCGCCGTGTTACCGGTCGCAGTCGCTGGTGGCTTGATCGGTATTTGGTTCATTGGCGGCGTCATGTCACTAGGCGCCATGATCGGCCTGATCGCCGTCATGGGCATTGCCGCACGCAATGGTATTTTACTGATTTCACGTTATCAGCAACTGCGGCTGACTGACGGTATCACCACGCCGCGTTTATTACTCAACGCAGTGTCAGACCGTTTCCGTGCCATCAGCATGACCACCCTGGCAACGACCATGGCCTTATTGCCTATCATTTTTAAAGGCCCGGTGTCAGGATATGAAATCGAGCACCCTTTAGCGGTGGTGGTATTTTGTGGCTTGCTGGCGGCGATGGTCGTCAATCTGGTGTTACTGCCTGCACTGATTTTGATATTTCACCCGGGAGAACACTCACACTAGCTTCAAGCGCACTGTTTTGTGATCAGGCAACACGCATCATGGCACCAAGCACCTGAATAGCCGACAGTAAAATGGCAGCGACTGCCAGGGTTGTCGGCTTTCAGCGTGTGCCCTGGCAGCCCAAGAAAAAAACATGCGCACTGCGTTGACAAAATGGGCAAAACGCCCATTGCGAGCCGCGTCCCTGCTCGAAGTTCAAAAAACGCACACTTGGCTAAAAACGCATGGAATCATAAACTTATCGTTTTTACCAAGATGCAATCCACCGTGTTATCCACAGTTTTTGTGGAAACGAGAAATCATCAAAATGAAAACAAGGCACAAAAAAAGCTGTGTATGACTACACAGCTTTTTTAACACAAGGCCAAATTAACGGTTATTGAAAAAACCGATATTCATTACGCGGTCATTGACAAAAGTCACTTCAGTTTCTTTATAAGTGTTTTTGTCATCATATTTCACCAGGTTTTTGTAGTACCACATTTCAACCTGCACTGGCTTGGAGTTATCTTGTTGTTTGCCCATATTGCCTATCATATTATTGGCATTGCTTGGCTTGACTGATTGCTGCTTTTTAAACGGCTGCCCCAGCTTTTCTATGACCAGTTTTTTTGATTTGCCGCTAAAACCGCTGATAAATTCGTTTTCATCATAGGTTTTGCCAGCAAAGACGGCCGTGGCTGCAAACAGTAATGAGGTGGCAACCATTACCGCTGAAATTCTTGCGTATAACTTCATGTTTAATTCCTGTTATCCAAAATCAAAATAGCAAATTATTTTTTGTGTAAGTATAACGCTTTATCATCGATATCGGTTGACCGTTGTCGTGCGCTGGCGGCATATCACACCATGAGCGCAGGCATTAAAAATCAAGCTTCATGCCGTCATAACCCACTTGCACATTGGCTGGCACACGCGCCTGTAAAGCCTGGTACTCCAGCTCGTGCGTCATGTGTATTAATACATTACGCTTGGCCCCTATACGCGCGATCAGTGCCAGCGATTGCTCGACACTGACATGGGTCGGATGCGGATTCTCGCGCAAGCAATCAATGAGCAAAACGTCCACACCCTGCAACAATGCATAAGAGCTTTCCGGAATCTCCGACACATCGGTCATATACACCAGGTTAGCAATCCGGTAGGCGTAAATGCGAATCTTGCCATGCATGACCGGGATAGGCGTAATCGTCTGTCCGGCTGCTTCAAACGGCGCGTCGACCACATGTGCCGCTAACACAGGCAAATCCCAATATTGTGGAATAGGATCACGTAAGGTATAGCCAAATTTTTCCTGTATATGTGCGATCGACTCCGGGTAGCTATACAGCGGGATCTGGCAGCGGTTGATCTGGCAAAACGCGCGCAGGTCGTCAATGCCATGCAGATGGTCCGCATGTGTGTGGGTATATAGCACTGCATCCACGCGGTGCATGTTTTCCCGCAACGCTTGTTGGCGTAAATCCGGTGAGGTGTCGATCAGGATGACGCGGCCATCATCCAGCGTGACCATGCTGGAGCAACGCGTACGTTTATTGCGGGCATCTGTTGAGGTACACGTCGCACACGTACAGCCGACGGCAGGCGTCCCCGCGCTGGAGCCTACGCCTAGAATGGTTAATTGCATGGCTGCGCGTGTTTGAATAAGGTGAAAAAATTAACCGTCGTCGTATCAATGACCTGCTGTAATGGCACATCACGCAAACGGGCGACTTCCTCAGCCACATGGCGCACATACGCCGGCTGGTTGGTTTTGCCACGGAAAGGGATAGGCGCGAGGTAGGGAGAATCGGTCTCGACCAGTACTCTGTCTAACGGCACTTTTTGCGCCACCTCTTTGAGGGCCTGCGCATTTTTAAATGTGACAATACCCGAAAACGAGATATAAAAGCCCATGGCGATCGCAGCCTGTGCCACTTCCCAGCTTTCGGTAAAACAATGCATGACACCGCCCACCTCTGCTGCGCCCTCTTCCTGCATGATGCGCAAAGTATCTTCGGCAGCATTGCGGGTATGGATAATCAGCGGTTTACCGGTGGCTTTGGCGGCGCGGATATGGGTACGGAAACGCTCACGTTGCCACTCCAGGTCACCAGTCAGGCGGAAATAATCCAGGCCGGTTTCGCCAATGGCAACCACACGGTCATGATCAGCCAAGCGGACCAGGCCGTCTACTGTGGGTTCCTGGATATCCTCGTAATCCGGATGTACGCCGACTGAGGCGTAAATATTGGGATACTGCTCGGCAATTGCCAGCACTTCGGGAAACTTGTCCAGCGTCACTGACACACACAAGGCATGGCCAACCTGATGGCTGCGCATGCTATCAAGCACCTGGTCCATATTCTGGACCAGTTCAGGGAAGTTAAGGTGGCAATGCGAATCAACTAACATGTTTTTCAACCAAGACTAAATTCAGCGCGATTCAATAGGCGCTATATCGTATTTGAAGGACGGCTGGATTTAAGCGCAGCGCCAAGAATCGTTTCTATGCGTTTCTTCGCCTCAGCACCACCATCTTTATCAGTAAACTGGATACCGATGCCCTGCGGCTTGTTATTGGCTGCCTGCGGCGTAATCCAGATCACTTTACCGACGACTTTGAGCTTATTCGGATCATTGAGCAAGGTCAGCAGCATAAAAACCTCTTCGCCCATTTTAAAAGGCTTGCTGGTCGGAATAAACAAACCGCCGCCTTTGACAAAAGGCATGTAAGCAGCAAACAAGGCTGCTTTTTCGCGAATCGCCAGCGACAAAACCCCGGGTTTTGCGGCGGCTGGTGGTAGTGTATCTGTCATAGCCCAGGCTCCAGAATGTTTACCTTAATCACCATCAAACAAACTGGCCTTAAGCAAACATTTTTTTGTATTGCAATAATAACTGCTCCAGCTGTAACTCCTGATTGAGTGGATGCTGTGCTGTCATTTTAAAACGATTTAGCTGTTGTTGAAACGCCAGTAAGCGTGACATATTGACCGCACCCGCCAATGCCTGCAATGGCGCAGCCTCACTCGGATGATAACGCAAGGGTTGCTGGTGGCTGGAGAGCCAGACATCCAGCAGCCATTTCTGTAACACCTGGATCGCCTGCTCCATGCCCTGCTTGATCAGCACCGGCACAGCTGCGGCAATATCGATGGTCGCGCCGCCTACCAGGTGCGGGCGGAGTTGCTGGTACCAGGCATGCCAGTCAAACTCATCCTGTTGGATCGTCGTTGGTGCACCACCGCTGTAATGCCAGATCCATTCAGGATTCGGCACAGACTGGGCTTGTAACCACTGCAAGCCCTGCTCGCGGCTCGGCACCGGCATTTCCACCTGCATACACCGGCTTAAAATAGTCGGCAACAAGGCCTGACGCTGATGCGAGACCAGTAAAAACTGCGTGCGCTGCGGCGGCTCTTCCAATAGTTTAAGTAAAGCGTTAGAGGCCGCTACATTCATCGCCTCCAGGGGGTGAATCAACACCACTCGAATACCATCGACGCGATGGGAGGTCAGCGACAAATAGTCATGCAAGGCGCGAATCTGGTCTATGAGGATTTGCTGTCGTTTGCGGGTCTTTTTCTTGCCACTCTCAGCAGCATCGTCATCTTCAGGCGTGATCTCCCTGAAATCAGGATGCGCGCCTTCAGATAGCCAATGACAGGACTCACATTCGCCACAGGCAAAGCCCTGTTGTGGTCGTAAACACAGCAAAGCCGCCGCCATCGTCTGCGCAAAATGCAATTTACCAATACCGGTTTTACCATGCAGCAATAAGGCATGGTGACGCGTCTCCCCCGCTTGCATCCAATGCGAGAACAGGGAATCTTGCCAGGGATAAAGCTTATTAATCATAAAGATGAAATAATTTCTTCAACTGACTTCCTCACTTCTTCAAGTGAGCGATGCGCATCTATGACATGAAAACGCTGCGGAAATTCGGCAGCTCTGGCCAGGTATTGTGCACGCAGTTTGGCAAAAAATTCAGCGCCTTGCGCTTCAAACTTGTCTGGCGTCCGAGCTCCGGCCAGGCGCTGCAAACTCACCTCAACCGACACATCAAACAACAGGGTGGCATCGGGCTGCAAATCACCCTGCACCCATTGTTCTAATTGCTGCATTTTTTGCAAAGGCAGGCCACGTGCACCGCACTGATAGGCATAAGACGCATCAGTGAAACGGTCTGACACCACAATCGCACCGCGCTGTAATGCTGGCAGAATGACTTGCTGCAAATGCTCGGCACGCGCAGCAAACATCAACAAAGACTCGGTTTCCACATGCATCTCTCTATGCAACAGGATTTCGCGCAATTCTTCCCCTAATAGGGTACCGCCAGGTTCACGTGTAGAAACCACTTCGCGGCCGCGACTGGCCAGCATTTGTAAAATCGTCGGAATATGCGTGCTCTTACCGGCACCATCCATTCCTTCCAGCGTGATAAACAAGCCCGCCATTATTCAAGATTCCCCGTATGTATATCTTGGTGCATATTGTTTAGTGTTTCTTTAATTGGTAGGCGCGCACCGCCTGATTGTGTGCGTCCAGCGAACTGGTAAACACATGCCTGCCCTGGCCGTTTGCTACAAAATACAAAGCATTGGTTTTGGCCGGATGCAAGGCCGCTTGTATCGAGGCCAGCCCTGGCAAAGCAATCGGCGTCGGCGGCAAACCACTGCGCGTATACGTGTTGTAAGGCGTATCCGTCAGCAAGTCTTTTTTAGTGATATTGCCCCGGTAGCGCGTACCCATGCCATAAATCACCGTGGGGTCAGTCTGCAATCGCATGCCTTTACGCAGGCGGTTAATAAACACACCGGCAATTTGCGGCCGCTCTTCTTCCACCCCGGTTTCTTTTTCGACGATGGATGCCATCACCAGCGCCTCATACATGGAGCGGTAAGGCAAGCCAGTCTCACGTGCCTCCCAGGCCGCCGACAAATGCTGCGCCATTTTCTGGTAAGCCCGCTTGTAAAGGTCGGCATCACTGCTCTGCGCGTCCAGAAAATAAGTATCCGGAAAAAACCAGCCTTCCGGGTGCATGGCTTGCCCGCTGATTTGCTGCATCAACTCGCTATCAGACAACATCACGGTGTCATGGCGGATGCCTGGCATCTGTGCCAGTTTTTGCCTGAAGTCGGCAAACGTTTTACCTTCAATCAATTGCAGTTTAAATTGATCAAACGTGCCGTGCTTGAGGATATCTATGAGCGACATCACCTGCAATGGCGTATTCAACGCGTAATCACCGGCCTGCAATTGACCACCACTGCCTGTCACCTTCACCGTCAGCAGAAAGCTATAGGGTTCAGTCAGCACACCTGCGGCAACCAGTTGATCGGCAATGCCGCGCACACTGGCCCCGGCCGGAATCTGCAAGCCTATGGTTTCTGATGCCATGGGTAATGGTCGAATCATGAAAATCACCATCCAGACTGCCAGTGCCAGAACCGCGAGCACCAAGGCGGCAACACCGTATTTCACACACTGCTTAATGAACAACATAGTTTAAATGCGCTCTTAATTCTTTGGCCCAATCATTGCTGGCAATCACCTGGTCGTCAATCTGCGTCACCTGTAATACGCCATAGACGCTATTGGCTACCACCACAGCATCGGCTGCCAGCAGGTTTTCCATAAACAAGTTGGTCGAGACCACCACCTGGCCGTGCGTTTTATACCAGTCGAGGATTTTTTGTCGCATCACGCCTGACACGCCACACTGATCCAGTGCCGGGGTCATCACCAGACCGTCTTTGCTGATAAACAGATTGCCGCTGACGGCCTCAATCACCTGGTCTTTGTAATCACGCAGCACGCCATCAAAAAAGCGTGGGTCTTTGAGTTCCGCACGTGCCAGCACATTTTCCAGGCGATTCAGGTGCTTGATACCAGCCAGCAAGGGCTGGGAGGCCAATCGCGTCTGGCAGGTATATAAAGCCACGCCCGTCGTATAGATTTCAGGCGCATATACTGGTAGCGCACTGTGTATAAATACCCGTGTCGGCTCACAGATGGCGGGCGGCGCGTAACCACGCGCACCGTCACCGCGTGTAATCATAACCTTCACAATCCCGTTTGATAACTCTTCGCCGTCAGCAGAGGCCATCAAGTGCCTGAATTCCTGCATCAGCAACTCGGCTGAGGGGCATACAATCTGGATTTTGCTGCAATCGGCCACCAGCGTCTGATAGTGTAGCGGCCAGTCCTGTAATTCGCCGCCCAGCAGGCGCATGGTGCGGAAAATGCCATCACCATAAGCAAAGCCGCGGTTGGTTGGCGCAATGCCAGATACCAATTTACCGTTGACGCAATAGCGGACTGAGCTCATGTGATGCCAGAGAAAAGAGTGATGTCGAACAAGGCTGAAACCATACCATAAATCGACGCTAACTGACGCGCTATCTGACGAAAAACCAGCCACGAACAACGGCCTAAACGCTGAAATAAAGGATTTTTTAAAGTTTATTGTGGTGATGCCGTTAACAAGATTAGCAGTAATGTATCTGTATTCTTTTTGACGAGGCATGGCGATGTCAGTTTCCAATATTCAAAGCAATGTCTCAGCCCTGCTAAACAAGGCCTACAACACCGAGACCAACGCAGCGAGCAGCGGCGATGCCGTCAGTACGCTTGCCAAAGAAAGCACCACCAACAGTGACAGCAGCACAAACGCCTCGGCCAGTGCGCAAGTGACACTAGGCAGCACCGACACAGCACCTGAAACCTATACCGCAAAAGGCTTAATGCAGCAGTTGCGCCAATATCAGCTGAGTAATGCATCGCTAATCTTTGGCAATGGCGATGAGTCGAATGACGATAGTACGGGCTTGACCAGCTTACCAGGTACATCTTCGAGTAGTGACCTGGAGAGCATGAGCCAGGACTGGGTAAGCACCATCAGCGAAAGTCCTGGTAAAGCGTCGGTCATGGTCGAGAGCAGTAAAAATAACTCCTTAAATACGATTTTTGGCGGATAAACACCGGCAGATCAGTATTCAGACGGCGCCAACGCCTGTCAGAGATCTCTATAAAAATGCCCGGCTTTCCGGGCTTTTTTATTTTTGTGGCAACCATGCAACGTCGCATATACAATTGTTAATAAATGATAATAAATCAACAATTGAAGGAGTGATGCGATGAAACCAAAAATCTTTATAGGCTCTTCACGCGAGGGTCTGGATATTGCCAATGCCATACACGCCAATTTAACCCGCGATGCCGAATGCACGGTGTGGAGCAATGGCGTGTTCCAGATTTCAGGCTCTACCATCTACAGCCTGATCAACGCCCTGCGCAACTCGGATTTTGGCGTATTTGTATTTAGCCCGGATGACCTGACGATTATGCGCGGGCAGCAAAACCCGGTGGTACGTGACAATGTGATTTTTGAGTTAGGCCTGTTTATCGGCCGCCTGGGCGTTGAACGCTGTTTCTTTATCACCCCTGACCATGTCGCTGATTTACGGCTACCGACTGACCTGATGGGCATACTGCCCGGGCAATATGAAGCAAACCGGCACGACCAGAACTGGCTGGCCGCCACCAACCCGGTCTGCATGCAAATCCGTGCCAAGCTGATAGAGCTTAAATCGTTTCAAGATGCCACCGTGAACGCCTCAACAGCGGTGGACTCAAGCACTAGCCATGAAATAAAGCATGCAATATCACATGATCACGCCGCAACAGATCAACACTTAGGACTGGAGCCACACGGCAAGGCCTATGCACTGACTGGCAATACGCATAAGCATAAAGACGCTATTAAACAAGCCGGGGCCAGCTGGAACAAAGGTTTAAAGAAATGGATTATTCGCGGTAGCGATAAAATCAAGTTTGAACGCCTGATTGCAGACGTGAACGGCAGCACGCATTAACAGCGCATGCCCAAACTCAGTTAAGCTTTAACAAAATGACCGCGCGTTTTTCCGCTGAGACATTGCAGTAAATCTGCAGATCTTAGTGCCAGGGCATAACCAAGTAAACCACTGCCGATCACCACGGTGTCATAACCAGTGACGCTGTCATCAACCAATACAGTCAAGGCTTCTGGCAAAGCAATCGGCGGCACAGCACCAACCACATAGCCGGTGGCTTCCGGGACTTCGTCATATTCCGCCATGCGGCATTTGCGCTCACCCAAGTGGGCGCGCAATAACGCCCAATCTGCACGGCCGCCGCCAGCAACGGCTAGCAGGCAAAAACCACTATTTCCCCCCTTGAACACCACGCTGCGTACCACAGACTGCGGATCTAATCCTTGGGCGGACAGTAATTCCTCCAGCTGGCGGATCGGTTTCTGATCGTCACTCAGGGGAATTTCAATCACTTCAAATTGAATCTGCTGCTGGACTAGCAAATCAATCACCGGCGAGGTTAGATGCGTCGTCACGAACAAACTCCTTAATTAATCAATAGCTTTAATAAATGAATATAATTTATTGATATTCAGTATATTTTGCGTTGCTGCCCTTGCATTTATCAGCTGGGTATTTCTGCGCATTTAGCGCAATCTTGGCATTGGTGGCGGCGATCAAATCAATGCCACACACCTCGGCAATCCGCATCAGGTACACAAAAGTATCTGCCAGTTCCTGCCCAACCTTGTCTTTGGTTTCGGCATGCAGTTGGCGACTGTCAGACTCTGTCATCCATTGAAAATGCTCAACCACCTCAGCCGCCTCTACAATCATGGCCATGGCCAGGTTTTTAGGGGAATGAAACTGCGCCCAGTCACGCTCTTCTACAAAGGCATTCACACGTGCCCGCAATGCATCAATTGAATCAGTCATCATTTCTCCAGCATATCCGCTAACCGCGTCACGCAATTGATAGCCACAGAGGTCACAGAGATACGCCTGCGAGGAAACGGACTCTCCTCTGTGCGCTCTGTGATCTCTGTGGCTTTAAATCAGACACTTTCTTCACCGCTATTTTTTTCGCGCCGATTGCTGCCTGCCACCATTTTAATCTCAAACAAACGGCATTCTAGTGGTCCGTTATACAGCAGCGTTTTCTTGCTCGGACTTAAACGCATGAGCTTAGGCATACGCAAGTCATTGGTCAGGAAATAGGTATTCCAGCCTGAGAACCTCTGCTTAAGCGCTGCCGCCATTTGCGGATACAGCTCGGCCAGTGTGTCATCTTCACCGATACGCACCCCATAAGGCGGATTCGCCACCAGCACGCCGCTGTCTGCTGGCGGTGCAACCTTGGTAAATTCCCAGTGCGACAATTGCACGGCGTCCAGCCAGCCAGCCATTTCCAGATTCTGCTTGGTCACACGTACCGCGCGCAAATCCATGTCTGAACCGTAAATACTTTGGAAACTCACCGGTTTAACGGCTTTGGCCGCTGCATTACGCACTTTCTTGAATGTATCAGATTCAAAGTTTTTGAGTTTTTCAAAGCCAAAATTGCGGTTCAAGCCTGGTGCAATATTCAGCGCAATCATCACGGCCTCAAGCAGAAACGTACCGCTGCCACACATAGGGTCCAGTAGCGCCTGGCCAGGTTGCCAGCCAGTGAGCTTTAAAATACCTGCCGCCAGGTTTTCACGCAATGGCGCTTCAATACTGTTTTTACGGTTGCCACGCTGATAGAGTGGATTACCGGAAGTATCAACATACAACTGGTAGCTGTCAGCCGTCAGGTATACATGCACACGCACGCCGGGCTCACGCGTATCAATATTCGGACGGCTACCCACACTTTGACGGAAGCGGTCACAAATAGCATCTTTGACGCGCAAAGTAATGAATTCCAGGCTCTTCAACGGACTGCGCACCGCCGTGACTTTGACCATCATGCTGTGTTTGACATCAAACCAGTTCGGCCAGTTGATTTTGAGTGCGCCCTGGTAAATATCGTCTTCTGTCAGGTATTTACCACGCCCGACCTGCATCAAAATGCGTGTCGCCACGCGTGAGTGCAAGTTGGCGTGGTAGCAGACAGAAAGCTCGCCGCTAAAACTGGCGCCGCCTTCGGTGCCTTTGATCTCACGCGCGCCACCCTGCTTGAGTTCATCGAGGAGAATAGCTTCCAGGCCACGTGGGCAGGTTGCGAAGTATTGATTCATGAAATTAGCCACCGAGGGTGAACTCCTTACCGTTGTTAGGATTCGCGCCTTGCAGGCGGTCTATCAGGTCGAGAAAATTGATATTGTGGGTTTGCATGGCCTCTTGCGCGCGTTTGCGCAAGGTAGCCAGGTCTGGCATGGCTAAAGCGGATTTAAAACCAAATACAATGATATTGCCGGGTTTGCCCGTCGGCATCATGAGTACGCGTTGCTCAAAGGTTTGCTCCATGCGCTGCATATAGATATCAAACTTTTTGTCCGAACCCCACAGGTTAATGGTAAACAAGCCATCTGGCGTCAGTGCGTCTGCACAGTCATCAAAGAATGACTGGGTACAAAAATCTGGTGGCAAGCCATTGCTGCCAAAAGCATCCATCATCAGCCAGTCACATCCGCCGGGATGCTGCTGGATATGGGCAATGCCGTCACCCTCAATGATTTGCAAACGCTCGTCATCATCTGGCACAAAAAAGTGACTGCGTGCGACCTGAATCACCTGCGGATTGAGTTCGATCACGGTTTGCTGAATCTGCGGGCAATATTGCCACACGTATTTGGCAATGGAGCCACCACCCAGGCCGACCAAGGTCAATTGACGGCTACCCGGCTTGAATAACAGGCTGCTCAGCACGCCCCATGAATAAGCTAGCACCAGCGCGTAAGGGTCTTTAACCTTCATGCTGCTCTGTATCGTCGGCGAACCCAGATGCATGGAGCGCACGCCATCGGTCTCGGTGACTTCTACCATCTCAAAGTCAGACACAGCCTTATGGATTTTGCGATTAAATTTAAACATTATGCACTTTCCGTCACGTCAGGCTGGGCATCATCTGCGGCCGCTGCTTCAAGGGCAATTGCTTCGTCACTGGCAGCCACGTCATCACCGGCAGCGGAACTCACCTCTTCGATCACGCCCAGAAACTTGCATTCCAGCTCCATGAGCAAAGTATCTATTTTCTGTATCGCCAAGCGTACTTTACTGCCAGGCTTGGTCGCCGGCAAACTGTGTACCTTGGTCATATAAGGCAATCGTTCCAGGCGCACCAGATTTTCGCGCCACACCGTGGCATCTATTTCAGTGATGCCTTCCTGAATCAGGTATTGCAGGCACCAGTAGCGCTCCATGCGCGTCTGGAACTCGTTATAGGCATTGTAGGTTTGATCAAAATTACGCATATGGCCGACAATCTCATCGCCATTGGCTGCGTAGACCGGCGCTTGCAGGGTCAATACACTGATCAATTGCCGCTGGTTAATCAAATCCACTGCACGACGTAAAGGCGAGGTACACCAGGCATATTGTGCTACGCCCAGCCCTTGGTGACCTTCGGCCTTGGTGGTCATATATACTTTACCGCCGTTTTGCGCACGGTAAATGCCAGACACATCGTGCTCGGCCAGCAACAAGCCCCATTGGCTATTGGCCGCAATCATCAACTCAGCGACCAGTTTATCCATGGGCGAGCCGCGCTGACGATTCACAATATCAACGATGCCATCCGTCACGTAAAAATTGTAATCCACCGGCTGTGGCCGGGTCGGGTCATATTTGCCACGCGCCTTTTCTAGGCTCTCGGCAAAATGGAACAAAAACACCAGCGACGACCACAGCGGATGACCGCTATCTTGCGCTAAAGTGGTTTCATTGAAATAAGGTTCCAACGTGTCATGCCGCAAGTTTTCTGCAATCTGTACGCGCTCCAGGCAGCTATGCTGGTGCACAATGCTAAAGTCAGGCGCCACTTCCAGATACAGCGATAAGGCAGGCTTGGTTTCACCTGCATCCAGGCTGAATGGCCGAATTGCGACTTCCGGCAACATGGTAATTTTGTGCCCGGGCATATAGACCGTAGACAAACGCTTCATCACCTCGTTATCCAAGGCCTCATGTGGCGTCACGCCCAATGCAGGCGCAGCAATATGAATCCCGACTTGCGTATTGCCATTGCTTAACGGTGTCACGGATAAGGCATCATCAATTTCTGTCGTGGTGCTGTCATCAATGCTAAATGCCTGTACGGCTGACAATGGCAATTCATCAGGTATGTCTGCCAGCGAAAATGCCGGAAACTCGGTGCCATGGGCAAAATACTCACGTAGAAATGCCCCGAGGTGGTAATCATGCACTGAGGTAATAGCGCCTGCTGCGTGCAAGACTTGTACTGGCAATTGTTTTAGCTCAGCCGCTGCCTGCTCCAGCGCCTTCCACTCCAGGCTGTTTTTATCCGGCGCATATAACAATGCATCCAATTTAGTCGCAAAGCTTTCAGGCAAAGCTTGTGCCTTGAGCTGCACCACCATCTGCGCCATGAATTCGGCTTGCTGACGCTTCTTTTCCAGGCCAGCCAAGGCGGCTTTCAAAGTATCTTCCGGCGCAGCTTTATAGCGGCCTTTGCCTTTGCGGTAAAAATACATCGGCGCTGCGTGCAACTTGAGCGCAATCGCTGCCGCTTGCTGGCGACTCGGTTTGCCACCGTAATATTCTTGCGCCAGGTCCTCGAAAGCAAACTCTGGCTCACCACAGCATTCCCATAAAAAGTCGGTATCCAGGGTGTCGGACTCCGCCTGCGCCGCTTCGAGAAAGCCTGACAAACCGCCGTCAAACCGCATCAATACATTGGCAGTTTTAATTTTGCTGCGTTTGCCGGTGCTGGCCTCGACTTGCATGCTGCTATCGGCCTCAGACATGATGGAAGCGACCTTAAAGCCACCGTCTTCTTCGTAAAAAACATTCATGTGGGGAAATTAAACGTGTGGAAATCACACTTGCGCGTATTAAAACGCTATTTTACCCGAGAAGCGCAGAGTTTTTTGGCAGGCACTGAACTTTAGCCATGGATAATGACTAAAATAGCATGATGAAGCCCCTGAACTTTGACAACCGTTTTACCCGGGAACTGCCCGGCGACCCGATCTCAGACAACTATACCAGGCAGGTCAGTGACTGTTTATGGTCACCTGTGCAGCCGACACCTGTAAAAAACCCACAATTGCTTGCTTATAGCGCTGAAGTCGCCCAACTGCTTGGGCTATCGGCTGAAGACATGCAAGACCGCGACCTGATCCAGACATTAGGCGGCAATGGCGCGCTAGATGGCATGTTTACCTATGCCACCCGCTATGGCGGCCATCAATTCGGGCATTGGGCCGGGCAACTGGGGGATGGCCGCGCCATTTACCTGGGGGAATTGGTTCACGCGGGCAAACGCTATGAGCTACAGCTCAAAGGTGCAGGTGAAACACCCTACTCCCGCTCAGCCGATGGCCGGGCAGTACTCCGCTCCAGCTTGCGCGAATTTTTATGCTCGGAAGCCATGCATCATCTGGGGGTACCGACCACACGAGCGTTAAGCCTGGTGACTACCGGCAACCAGGTGGTACGGGATATGTTTTACAACGGTAACCCGCAACTGGAGCCAGGTGCGATTGTCTGCCGTGTCGCACCTTCATTTACGCGTTTTGGCCATTTTGAAATACTGGCCAGCCGCAACGAATTACCGTTGCTGAAACGCCTGATCGGCTTTACGCTGGACCGTGACTTTGCCGATTGGTGGCCATCCACCGGTTTGGCACTTGATATCAATGACCCTGCACCGGCCTTGATAGAAGCATGGTTTGAAGAAGTCTGCTCACGCACGGCCGTCATGATCGCACACTGGATGCGTGTTGGTTTTGTGCATGGCGTGATGAATACCGACAATATGTCCATCCTCGGCCTGACCATCGATTATGGCCCGTATGGCTGGGTGGATAACTTTGACCCGGGATGGACGCCGAATACCACTGATGCACAAGGTCGCCGCTATTGTTTTGGCCGCCAACCGGATATTGCGCGCTGGAACCTGGAACGGTTGGCCGAAGCGCTCGGCACCTTACTGCCAGAGACGCAAGGCCTGGCGGATGGCCTGACCACTTACGACCAGGCCTATATACGCGCCCTTACATCCAGCCTGGCTGACAAGTTTGGCTTTGATCACTGGCAAGACGGCGATGGCGAGCTGATTAACCATATTTTTGAGTTGATGCAACGCGCGGAAGTCGACCAAACGCTATTTTTCACACGACTGGCGAAGCTGGATATGGCGCAGCCACAACTGGCAACACTGGCAGATGCTTTTTATACTGAGTCAGGGCAGCAACAGTTTGGCGCCGATATTCAAACCTGGCTACATAACTACAGCCTGCGCATACAACAATCGACATTAACCCCTGAGCAACGTTTACAAAAAATGGCGGCGGCGAACCCGATTTATGTGTTGCGAAACTACCTGGCGCAAGAAGCGATTGACCTGGCGACCCAAGGTGACAACAGCCGCTTGCTGACATTATTGCAAGTATTGCGCCATCCATATACCGAACAAGCCGGCATGGAGGCCTTTGCGCAAAAGCGCCCGGACTGGGCCAGACAAAAGGCCGGTTGCTCGATGTTGTCGTGTAGTTCATAATTTTGGCCATGCAAACTGCCGAACAACTCATCACCGATGCGGGCCTGCGCTCAACCAAAGCACGATTAGCCGTATTGAACACCCTGCTCAACTCGCATACGGCACTCAGTCATACCGATATTTTAACCACGTTGCAAGGCGTCAAGGAAATTGACCGGGTAACGGTATACCGGGTGCTGGACTGGTTACAGGAACATGCCCTCATCCATAAAATATCCACCGATGACCGCGCCTGGAAATTTCAACTGAACGCCCCTAAACGCAGTTACAAAGCCGCAGACGCCAACGCGAGCAGCGGTTTGTTAAGCAATCACGGTCATGCCCATTTGCAATGCCAGCGCTGCGGGACAGTCCTTTGTATTCATGAATTGGCTGCGCATATTCCGCAAGCTATTTTCGACACCTACCAAATATCCCACATCGAGATCAACCTCAAGGGCCTCTGCCCACAATGCCAACAGGCGTCAGCCTAAAATAGCCGCGCTACTCTCTGCCTCACTACCTTGTTTATTTTGCAACTTAGTTGCAAATAATAACAACACCCCTTAAAATGCAACTTTATTGCATTGCAACAAAGTTGCTTAAATGGTTACTCACGTACAATTATTAGCGATGCCAGCGGATGCTTATATGAATGAAGCGCAACTGGCCTTCTTTCGGCAGTTGCTGCAGGCACAGCTTCAAACCTTGCAAGACAATATGCGCCAGACCAGTGAACATCTCTCAGATCAGCAAGAAACACCAGACCCGGCCGACCGCGCCACCCAAGAGGAAACACACAGCCTTGAACTGCGCACGCGGGACCGCGAACGCAAACATTTAAAAACCATTCAATCCGCCTTGCGCCGCATCCAGGATGGCAGCTATGGCTATTGCGAAGACACCGGGGAGCCAATCGGCCTCGCCAGACTATTAGCCAGGCCAACCACCAAGTTGTGCCTGGAAGCACAGGAGCGGCATGAACGCCGCGAACGGCAATTTAACCACTAAAGGATGACCTATGAAAAAACTGCCAGTCACGGTACTTTCCGGCTTTCTGGGCGCAGGTAAAACCACCCTGCTCAACCATATTCTCAATAACCGCGAAGGCAAGCGCGTCGCAGTGATTGTCAACGATATGTCCGAGGTAAATATCGATGCACAACTGCTGCGTGATGGCGGCGCAGCCTTGTCACGCCAGGAAGAAAAACTGGTTGAGATGAGCAATGGCTGCATTTGCTGCACCTTGCGCGAAGACCTGCTGATTGAAATCACGCGGCTGGCCAAAGAAAACCGCTTTGATTACCTGTTGATTGAAACCACCGGTATTTCCGAACCATTGCCTATTGCAGAAACCTTTACCTTTGCAGACGAAGACGGCGTCTCGCTGGCAGATGTCGCCGAATTGGACACCATGGTCACCGTAGTAGATGGTTATAACTTTCTCCAAGACTATGGCTCGCAAGATATGCTGGGCGACCGCGGTTTATCGCTGGGCGAAGAAGATGAACGCACAGTGGTTGACCTGCTAGTTGAACAAATCGAGTTTTGCGACGTGTTAGTGCTGAATAAAACTGACCTGTTAACCCTGGAAGAAGTCTCCAGACTGGAAAGCATCCTCAAAACGCTCAATCCACGCGCGCAAATCATACACAGTAGCTTTGGCAAAGTGCCACTAAATCGCATCATGCATACCGGCTTGTTCGACTTTGACCAGGCCGCTGAAGCGCCTGGTTGGCTGCAAGAGCTACGTGGCGAGCATGTGGCGGAAAGTGAAGAATACGGCATCTCCAGCTTTGTGTACCGCGCCCGCAAACCGTTTCATCCACAGCGTTTGTGGCAGTGGTTCAATCAAGAATGGCCTGGCGTCGTCCGCTCCAAAGGCCGTTACTGGATCGCCTCACGGCCAGAGTTCTGCGCCACCTGGTCGCAAGCAGGCGCAGTCACCCGCACCGAACTGGCAGGCATGTGGTGGAGCGCCACACCGCAAGAATACTGGCCACAAGATGAAGAAAGCCTGCAACACATCCACTCGCGCATGCAGGCCCCTTATGGTGACCGCCAGCAAGAACTGGTGGTTATCGGCATGGGGATGGATAAAGCCGCACTCACTGCCGCCTTCGATGCCTGCCTACTGACAGAAGCAGAGCTGGCATCCGGCATGGATGCCTGGCGGCAACTCAGCGACCCGTTTCCGCAATGGTCAGTGAATAGGCAGGACGAGTCACCCGAGCTAGTCGCAGAGGTTTCTTAATCAATATCAGCAAACTACGTAAAATCATGAGCTGCTTTTACGGATTCGCTTCAGGGTGGTTTTGAAACATCGGCGTATAGTGACAGTCATACAAGTACATCAAGCACGATGTACTACGAAACAACTAAAGGAGACTATCATGTGGACTAAACCAGCTGCTACTGAAATGCGTTTTGGCTTTGAAGTGACGATGTACGTCATGAACAAATAATCAGGATTCATCTCAAATTTTGAGAGCTGCCTGAACAAAAAACCGCCGAATTCCGGCGGTTTTTTATTGCCTCACAACAAGGCTCCCCTCTAAAACTGCGCCCACTCACCATCATCCGTGCCTGTACGTAATTTTCCTGAGCGCTGCACATTCACACTAACAGGTGCTTTACTGGTGCGCGCATGGATATGGCTCACGGTAGAACGTTTGTCGGCACCGCTTTCATGCCCCAGTCGAAAGGCACTTACGGCCCGTACCAGGCTTTCAGCCTGATCAACCAACGACTCTGATGCCGCTGCAGCCTCTTCAACCAAGGCAGCGTTTTGCTGCGTGACCTCATCCATGGTCATCACTGCCTGATTCACCTGGTTAATACCGGTGCTTTGCTCAACAGAAGCAGCAGCAATTTCACTCATAATATCCGTCACCTGTTGCACAGAAACCACTACCTCCTGAATCGTTTTTCCGGCCTCCTCCACCAACTGGCTGCCTTTTGCAGTCTGGACGACAGAGTCATCAATCAGCACTTTAATTTCCTTGGCAGCCTCGGCAGAGCGTTGGGCCAAATGGCGGACTTCGGCAGCCACTACCGAGAAGCCACGCCCCTGCTCGCCAGCACGGGCAGCTTCAACAGCTGCGTTCAAAGCCAGAATATTCGTTTGAAAAGCGATGCCATCAATGACCGAAGTGATATCCTCAATCCTTTTCGCACTTTCATTCATGGCGCTCATGGTTGTCACCACCTCACCAACCACATCACCGCCCCTCACAGCAACTTCTGAAGCCGCAGTTGCCAGTTGACTGGCTTGTTTTGCATTGTCGGCATTCTGTTTAACCGTCGCTGCCAACTCTTCCATGCTGGCAGCCGTTTCCTCCAGGCTTGACGCCTGTTGCTCAGTGCGGCTGGAAAGGTCATTATTACCAACGGAAATTTCATCCGCAGCCGTATTAATCATCACCGTCGCTTCACGCACTTGCAAGATCACTTCGCTCATCTTGTCGATCAGCGCATTCACGCCATCACACAACGCAGCAATATCGCCTGTTTTACCCTCAAGCGATACGCGACTGCTTAAATCACCGGCCTTGGCGCCTTCAATAATCGCTTTGGTCTCTTGTACAGCATGGGCCAGTGCTTGTGCACTTTCATGCTGTGCAGTGATATCTGTCGCATACTTCACCACTTTAAAGGGTTTGCCATTCATATCCAGAATCGGGTTGTAAATGGCCTGCATCCACACCACAGCCCCACCTTTGCGGATACGCTTCACTTGCCCGACTTGTGCCTCACCACGGCGCAAAGCATCCCAAAACGCCTTGTAATCCTGGCTAGAGCGGTAAGCGGAATCGACAAACATACTGTGGTTTTTGCCTAACACTTCACTTTCGGCATAACCGGAGAGTTGCAAAAACAAGTCGTTTACCGATGTGATGGTGCCGTCAAGGTCAAACGAAATCACGCCCTGGGTTCTATGAATGCCAGAGATCTGACCAGCATTATCCGCCGCAATCAACTTGGATTCAGTAATGTCCATGGTGTAATTAACAATCTTGTACGGCTTGCCTTTTAAATCGTAAATCGGGTTATAAGACGCCTGTATCCAGACTTCACGCCCACCTTTGGCAATCCGCTTGTATTGCCCCATGTCCGAGCCGCCATGCACAAGCTTGTTCCACAAGACCGCATAAGCCTCGCTGCTGGCAAAGCTGGGTTCCAGCACCTTGCTAACATGTTGCCCAAGCAACTCGTGTTCGCTATAACCCAGCATATCCAGGTAAGTTTGGTTCACTTTAAGCACCGTGCCATCCAGGCCCAGTTCAATCACGCCTTGTGATTTGCCAATCGCAGTAATCTGGCCTTCAAAATCGGCATTTCTGAGCTTTTGCGCCGTGATATCTGCAGCATACTTCACCACTTTATAAGGCTTACCATCTGCATCTAAAATGGGGCTATAGGTCGCATCCAGCCAGATCTCCTTGCCATGCTGGCCGATACGCAAAAACTCACCGCTGACTGATTCGCCACGTGTTAACTTTTGCCAAAAGGCATGATAGTCGCCACTACTGATAAACGCTGGCTCAACCAACTGGCTATGTGACATGCCAACCAGCGCATTTCGTGTATAGCCCAACACCGACAAGAAAATATCATTGACGGCTGTTATTTTGCCATCCAGGTCAAACTCTATTGACCCGGTAGAACGGTTAATCGCGGCCAATTGATTTTCAAACAATGCGGCTTGCTCGCGGGTTTCAATGGCAGACTCTTTTAAGGCATTTTCGCTGACACTGAGCAACGTCTGCATCTTTTTCAGTGCTTGCAATACTTCACTCAGCTCGTTGCTACCCTGCGCATCAATATAGGTGCTGTAGTTGCCGATGGTGATTTCTTTCACCGCACGGAGTGTTTGCGCCAGCGGCTGGGTCACTGAACGAGCAATGATCATCGCCAAGCCTAGCAGGACAGGTAATGCCAAGCCCAGGCTAGCAAAAGACAGTGCAGTGAATTGATGAGTAAAATCCAGCCCTACTTGTACGGCCAGCAATGCAAAAGCCATAGCCGCCAAACCGACTAAGCGCTGTTTGACCGTAATGGCGCCCAATATGTTTTTTAATTTATTCGCCAAGGACAAGTTCACCACTTTGCCATCTACAATTGCCAGACCTTTGGCGTTGTCTGTATTAAACAATTGGTAGGCAGCGGAGGCTTCGTTAATTTGTTGCCGCGTAGGCTTTCTACGCGCGGATAAGTAACCCACGACCTGATTGTTTTCAGTTACCGGCGTGGCATTGGCCACCACCCAATAAAAGTCACCATGCTTGGTGCGATTTTTCACCAAGCCCGTCCATGGTTTACCGGCTTTCAAGCTGCGCCACATATCGGCAAAAGCGGCCGCAGGCATATCCGGGTGGCGCACAATATTATGGCTGCTGCCGACCAACTCAGACTCACTAAAGCCACTAACTTGAATAAAGTCTTTGTTGGCATAGGTAATCACACCCTTGAGATCTGTTCTCGTCAACATGAACTGGGCATCATCAAACTGGATTTCTGTGGCCGTCACTGGCAAATTTAATTTCATAATCAATCGCTTTCTATCCCTGAGTCATTGAGACAATTTAATTTAATAATGGAGAGTCAATTCGTCGCTGATTCTGGCTGGGCCACGGACCTAGTTTTTCCGTGTCGACCAAAAAAGGACATATTTGACTCTGTGCTTCTCCCAGTTGGATAGCAGTCACACCGTACACGACACCTTGTCGCCTGATATCCATTTTGTCTGCTGGCCATGTCAGAATTTGTCTTACAAAAAAATGACTTTTATTTTTATATACAATAACTTAATCAACAAAACGCATATTGAGATAGATCAATAAAATGGCTGAATTATTTTGTAGCATGCCGCATGGCGAAGTGATGGCTGATCGTTAGCGCGTCAGGAACCTAATGCTGTTGCCGCTTACTAATCAAGCAATCAACAACGATTGATAATGACCGGTGAGTATTAAGCCCGAAGACATTTTGGCTTTATAATCGTTTTGAAATTTTGTTATGACGTTTTTATGGAGTCTCGCATGCGTTTACAGTCCCTTTCTGTTTTATTCCTGATCGCCACACTGAGCCAGCCAGTGTTTGCCCGCAATATCCTTAATGAACAAACGGATGCCGCCACTGCACGGGATGCCGTGGGCGATGCCATGAGCAAATTGAGTGACCTTGAGCAAAGAATCAAATCTCAGGAAGCCCTGGTTGCGCAGGAACAGGCAAAGTTAAAGCAATACCAATCCGATAAAGTGCAAGCGGAAAAAGACCTGGAAAATAAAAAAGTGATTTTCGAGCAGAAATCCAAAGTACTGGATGACGCCTGGAAGCAACGTAACGATTACTAACGGTATGTCGGCGCGCTTTATCTAAACTGTCACACGCACAGATACTTGCGAATCCGCGGGTATCTGCCTCTCCCGCTTTACGCCTCCATTAGCCCTCGACACACATCACAAACATGTGTCGAGTTGATTTGGGTCAATACCCGCTTTAGCCAGCAAACCTACAATGGTCTCAAATCAATGCACCTAATGGAGTGACCACAATGAAAAAAACCGCAATCAGTTTAATGTTGGCAGCCTTATTGCCTGCCATGAATGCCTATGCAGAGCAAGGTGACTGGGTTGTACGTCTGCGTGCAACCAATATCAGCCCGAACGAAAGCAGCCGCTTGGGCAGCACCGTCAACAAGGCGGTGGGTGCCAATGTGATGACACCAAGCGCAGACCTGAAACTCGACAGCAACACAATTCCTGAATTAGATATTAGCTACTACTGGACCAAAAACATTGCGACCGAACTGATCCTGGCACTGGGCAGCAAACACGATGTAAGAATCACTGGCGACAGTGCCGGTGTGGTTGGCAACCAGCATCTGGGTAGCATTGATGCGCTGCCACCTACCTTGACGGCGCAATGGCACTTTAACCCTGATCAAACCATTGACCCTTATGTGGGTGCTGGTATCAATGCGACATTTATGCTGGACCGCAATCTGCGTTTCACCTCTGGTGCAACCGCTGGCGAAAAAATCAAAATTGACCGCAATAGCATTGGCCCTGCCTTGCAGGCGGGTGTAGATATCAACCTTAAAGATGGCTGGTTATTGAACGCTGATGTGAAATATCTCTGGATTGATACCGACGTTGAAATGAAAAGCGCCACCACCGGCAACCGCTGGGCCAAAATCGACTCCCTGGACGTCAATCCATGGGTAATTAGCCTGGGTATTGGTAAGCGCTTTTAAGCAACAATCGTCAACGCTCTTCCCTGGGGCATTTAACGCGCTCCATTCACCTCTGATGCCACCCCAGTATCAGAGGTTTTTTTATATGCGGAGAGACTTAATTACTGAAAGTTGAAACGCGCAGAAAGACTGGTCAAATTGAGTTGCTCTAGCAGTTGCTGCCCACGCTCACGCGCACTGCGTTTACGCTGGCCAGTATATTTGGCAATGATGAGTTCATTTTTCATCGAGTGCTCCCAGCCCACCAGTTCCGTCACTGTCACCTGGTAGCCATGCGCCTCCAGTTCAAGGCAACGCAACACATTGGTGACCTGGCTGCCAAACTCACGGGTATGGATAGGATGCCGCCACAACTCGCTTAAAAAGGTTTGCGCCAGTGTCTCAGCCTTATGCTGGCGCATCACCTCCGCCACCTCGGCCTGGCAGCAAGGCACCAGTACCATAAACTGCGCCTGTTTTTGCAAACCAAACTGAATCGCATCATCCGTCGCCGTATTGCAGGCATGCAAGGCCGTGACAATATCCACGGTTGCAGGCAGTTGCTGTGACTGCATGGCCTCAGCGACGGTTAAATGCTCAAACTGCATGCGGTCAAACCCACACTCTTGCGCCAGTTGGCGTGATTTCTCTATCAACTCGCCGCGGCTTTCAATGCCAATCACCTGGCCGCCTGCGTGTTGTTTGAGCAAGAGGTCATAGAGGATAAATCCCAGATAAGACTTACCTGCACCATGGTCGACCAGCACAGGCTGTGACTGTTTATCCATCACCGCCTGCATCAGCGGCTCAATGAAATTGACCAGGTGATAGACTTGCTTGAGCTTGCGGCGGCTATCCTGATTCAGCTTGCCATCGCGTGTCAGAATATGCAGCGCCTGCAATAGCGGGAGAGATTGACCGGGCTTCACCTCGGGCGGTAAGTTTGTCTTGACCATGCGTATTGCTGTTTTAAAATACCAATATATCAGTTTAACATGTGCCAGCTTCATCAGGATTGCTTCTGGCAGCCACGCCGGGAGCGATCTCGGGAACTCAAAGGCTGTTTTACGAATCATGTCTATCATGGTGGTCAGTTTTATCCCGTGCGCAAGCCGCACGACCACCGCTGCAGCGACGTTGGTACACGCTGCATCAATTCGCTGTTTCACAGCGCTGTTGTTCAATCGCACCAGGGAGTATGTATGCCAAACAGCTTAGCCACATTGGCTTATTTATATGTAGACAAGACGGTTAAATGCGCGCTATTTCCGCTGACAATGCTTTCCATGCTTGCCACGCCAGTGCTTGCAGATACAATCTGGCTCAAAAATGGCGACAAGATCACAGGCACACTGGGCGTTAAAATATCAAATAAACTCACAGTCAAAACCACTTATGCAGATGAGGTGAAAATCAACTGGAACGATATTCACAGTATCGATGCCGACAAACCTATCCTGATGCAGTTGTCTGATGGCAGTATCGTCAATGGCCGCCTGATTCATACCGATGAAGGCCAGGTGATTCTGGATGAGGAAACCAACACGCCACTGGTGGATACAGAGCTGGACGAAATTCATTACATCAACCCCAGCCGCGACCTGATTGGTGAAGGCTATGTCTGGACTGGCAACCTGAGCCTGGGCGGTGCGTTTAACAATGGCAACAGTACCAACCGCAATATGCAATTTAACGGTGAGTCGGTATTACGTGGCCTGGAAAATCGTTATACGGTACAAGGCTATTACTACTGGGCAGAAGATAACGACGAACAAACGCAGAACAACGCGCGCGTGCGCGGCCAGTATGACCACTTTTTCACCAAAAAATGGTTTAGCTACCTCAACACCATTCAGGAAAAAGACCGTTTCAGGGATATCAAGTTACGAAGTACCTACGGTGTGGGTACCGGTTACCAGATTTTTGAAGGCGAAAAGCTTAACCTGTCAGTGGAAGGTGGTGTGTCGCTGATTAAACAGGACTATTACGAAGAAAGTAATGACAGTCATGCCGCTTTGCGTTGGGCAGTCAATTACAACCAGTATTTATTTGATTCTTTTGTGCAGGCCTTTCATCGCCACGAAGTGTTATACACCGCGAGATCCCCTTCACAAATCCTGGTTTACAGCTCAACCGGCCTGCGCTTTCCGTTTATTTTCGGCTTGAGTGCGTCTACACAATTAGACTACAACTACGATAGCCGCCCGGTAGATGATCGCGTCAAAGGCGATACGCGCGCCCTATTCACACTGGGCTATAGCTGGAAATAACGCTGGCGACGTCTGCAATATTTAAGGAGTTGCCGCTTAAATGTTAAAATGATCGCTGCATTGTTTTAATCCGTCCTGAATTTCATCATAGGCAGCATGGACAAAAACAATATGGGGTACGGCAAGGGACATTGATACCGTATTTTTTGAGTTGAAGATGGAGCAAAAATATGGCGATACAATGGTTTCCGGGACACATGACTTCTGCCCGAAAAAAGGCAGAAGAAACACTGGAACATATCGACGTCGTGATTGAGGTACTGGATGCACGCGTGCCTGCCGCCAGCCACAACCCCATGATTGAGGAAATGCGTAATTTTCGCCAGCGGCCTAACCTGAAAATTCTCAACAAAGCCGATTTGGCCGACCCGCAAGTCACCCAGGCCTGGTTGAATTACTTTAACAAGCAGCCCAATACCAAAGCCGTCGCCTTATCGTGCAAAAAACCTGGTGACGCAAAGAAAATTCCAGGCTTGTGCCGCCAACTGGCATCACATCGTGGCACGCCGCTGAAACCGTTGCGCATGATGATCATGGGCATCCCTAACGTCGGCAAATCCACCCTGATGAACGCCCTGCTTAACCGCCGGGCGGCCAAAGTGGGCGATGAACCGGCGGTGACCAAAAGCCAGCAACGCTTTGATTTAAATGACAGCCAGAACATTACCGACACCCCGGGCATGATGTGGCCAAAAATCGAACATGAGTCAGACGGTTATCTGCTGGCTGCCAGCCACGCCATTGGCCGCAATGCGGTGATCGATGAAGATGTGGCCGAGTTCTTGGGTAATGTGCTATTAAAACAATATCCAGCGCTCATGAATACGCGCTATAAACTGGATGTCATGAAGCTGGATGTGACTGCCATTGATGGCATAGACCTGCTGCAAGCTATCGCCAAACGCCGCACTTACAAACGTAACGATGGTGAGTGGGATATGGAGCGTACCGCCATGGCCTTGCTAACTGACTACCGCAGTGGTGCTATTGGCCGCGTGAGCCTGGAATCACCACAGAGCCGGGCCGAGATGATCGCGCTGGCTGCGGAACAGGCCGCGGCAGCGAAGAAAGCGAAAGAAGACCAGGCAGCGCCTGAGCCAGATACCTTGTAAACTGGCTGTTATCCTCAGGCAATCAGGCTGGCATGCCGTTTGGCTGGCTTGCCGGGCTCTGGTGGTTTATTCAGTAACTGATCAATATTGCTTGCAATGCGATTACGGCCATTCTGCTTGGCTTTGTACAGGTTTTGATCCGCGCCGGCAAACAGACCTTCCAGGCCGTAGCCAACGGTTTCAGAGCTGACTGAACCGACGCTGACGGTACATTTGATTGCCTGCGTGTCGCTACTCATACTCTCCACACCTGCAATACTTACCGGCGTCACTTCAATAATACGGCGGATACGCTCCGCCAAGATCATTGCTTCATGTTCGCCGGTATTGGGCATTAAGATACAAAACTCTTCGCCGCCATAACGGCCAATCACATCGCCGCCACGCAAGGCCGCGCGTATGGTTCCCGCGCAAGCTTTCAGCACCACATCGCCCACCAGGTGCCCATACACGTCATTGACCTTTTTAAAGTAATCCAGGTCGACAATCAGCATCCCCATCGGTAGGCGGATACGCTGCGACACCGCCTGCATACGCGTGGCCGCTTCTTGCAAGCCTCTACGGTTTAATACGCCAGTCAGGCCATCCAGTGTGGCAATCGCCTGCAGCCCCGCCTGCGCCCGCACATGCATCACCAGCAACAGCAAGCTGGTGACTGTCGTCATGGCCAGCATGGCCGCGGTCATCATATAAGCATGCATGCTCCACTGTGAAAACGATTGCAAACTTTCCTGATCGCCCAAGATCACCTTCACCGCCAACAAAGCCAGCATTAAACTCACCAGGGCAAACAAGCTGCAACACAGCCAGAATACGTGTGCAACAAAGTCTTTGCCATGGCCGACCAGGCTGCGACTGCCGTAGCCAAACACCCACATCAACACCAAGAGGTTGCTTAACAATATCCATCTATCCGGCGTATGCATATTCAACATCACCGCATTACACGCGAGCAACGTGGTCACCACCAGCAAGGCCCAATAACGATAGACACGGTAACCTCTGAGCAAACGGATACCGTTAACAAACAGGCTGATACCGAGTGCAATAATGGTGACTGAAGTGGCCACATAAACGTTTTGCGGGCCATGTATCAAAGAGGTTTGTGAAAGAAAATAAATGGCGAGTCCAACACCGAATACCAACAGGCCGCGTACCCAATGCATAATCAGGCTGCGTTGCTGATGGGCGCCAAAAATCAACAAGACCAGAACCAGCGTTAAGGTAAGTCCAATTGATGATAGAATGACACTGTTGAGATCAAACACAGGGGCGGACAAAGTTTGTTTACCTGAAAAACATAATACTATGGTTGAGCGACTATACCCATATAAATGAAGGGGTTAAATAGTCCATACAGGCTAATTCCTCTACCGCTTTGTTGTTTACCACAAACCTCTGAAGTCCCATGCAGCATCTTTTAAATCCCCCACAGCGCGAAGCAATTCATTATCTGGATGGCCCCTTATTGGTGTTGGCAGGTGCCGGTAGTGGTAAAACACGCGTGATTACGCAAAAAATTGCCTACCTGATTAACCAGGCCGGCTATAAAGGCAACCAGATCGCCGCCATCACCTTTACCAATAAAGCCGCCCGCGAGATGCAGGAGCGCGTCACGCCATTGCTGGAAGGCAAAAGCGGCAAAGGCCTGACGGTGACTACGTTTCACTCGCTGGGGCTGCAGATACTGCGCCAGGAAGCCGCCCTGCTCGGCTATAAACCGCAATTCTCGATTCTGGATGCCTCAGACAGCTTTAAAATCCTCAGTGATATATTGGCGACGACTGACAAACAATTGCTGCGCAAGACACAATGGCAGATCTCCAGTTGGAAAAACGCCTTTGTGAGCCCGGACCAGGCCAAGTCTTTGGCTGATGAAGAAATGGCACATGCCGCTGCCCGCGTTTACCAGCTCTACCAGCAAACCTTGCGCGCCTACCAGGCAGTAGACTTTGACGACCTGATCAAGGTCCCGGTTGAACTCTTTGACCAGCACAGCGAGATGCTGGATAAATGGCAACGTAAACTGCACTACCTGCTGATTGACGAGTACCAGGATACCAACGCTTGCCAGTACAAACTGATCAAGCAACTCACCGGCCTGCGCGGCCAGTTTACCGCCGTAGGTGATGATGACCAGGCCATTTACGGCTGGCGTGGTGCCGACGTGGAAAACCTGCGTCAGCTCACCACAGACTTTTCAAAACTCAAAGTCATCAAGCTGGAGCAAAACTACCGCTCCACCGTGCGCATTTTGCGCGCTGCCAACCAGGTGATCGCCAATAATCCCAAGCTGTTTGAGAAAAAACTGTGGAGTGAGCTGGGTACCGGCGATCTGCTGCATGTTACCGCCACCCAAAGTGAAGAACACGAAGCCGAAACCGTCGTCATGAAGTTGCAGGCGCACAAATTCGAGCATCGCACGACCTATAAAGATTATGCGATCCTCTACCGCAGCAACCACCAGGCGCGCATTATTGAAAAGTTTTTGCGCAACCACAAAATCCCCTACACCATCTCTGGCGGTTCATCCTTCTTTGACAAAGCTGAAATCAAGGACATCATCAGCTACCTGCGCCTGATCGCTAACGAAGACGATGATCCAGCGTTTATCCGCGCCGCCACCACGCCGAAAAAAGGCATAGGCAACACCACATTAGAACGCCTGGGTGAATATGCCAGCGCACACAAAATGTCACTGTTTGCAGCGGCCTTTGAGGGCGGCTTCCAGCACGACGTCGGCGCCAAGCAGCTCGAAGACCTGCTCACCTTCTGCCGCTATATCCAGACATTGCAGGGCCGCGCCGTTAAGGACCCAGCCAACGAAGTACTCAGTGACCTGCTGACCGCTATTCAATACGAAACCTATTTGTATGATGGCGAAGAAGCACGCGCTGCCGAAACACGCTGGGGCAATGTCATGGAATTTGTCGCCTGGCTCAGCAAAAAAGGCGAAGGCTCTACCGAATACGGCAATGAATCCGACGGCAAAAACCTGCTCGAACTAACGCAACTGGTCTCGCTCATCACTATGCTAGAGGGTCGCGAAGACAGCGAGCCAGATGCCGTCAAACTCTCCACCCTGCACGCCTCCAAAGGCCTGGAGTACGGCCACGTCTTTTTAATCGGCTGTGAAGAAGGCATTTTGCCGCACACCAACTCTATCGATGCCGACCAGATTGAAGAAGAACGCCGCCTGATGTATGTAGGCATCACCCGCGCGCAAAAATCACTCAATATCACCTGGTGCAAAAAGCGCAAACGCGGCGGCGAAATGCAAGCCTGCGAACCGAGTCGGTTTATCGGTGAGTTACCAAAAGACGATGTCAAACACTTTGGCAACCCGTTTAACGGGCCGGATCAAGTGCTGAGCAAAGACTATGGCAAGAGCAAGATGGCTAATATTAAGGCGATGTTGGCAAGCAAGCCGACGTCAAACTCCGGCGAGCCAAACGTAAGCTGAATATTGCCCATGCTATAATCCAAACACTTTTTAACTCAGCAATTCAAAATATGTCACAAAAAGTCGCTTTAATTACTGGCATCACTGGCCAAGACGGCGCTTACCTCGCCGAGCTTTTACTGAATAAAGGCTATATAGTGCATGGTGTTAAGCGCAGATCCTCATTGTTTAATACAGACAGGATCGACCATCTTTATCAAGACCCGCATATAGAGCATCAAAACCTGATTCTTCATTACGGCGACCTCACCGACTCGACCAACCTGATTAGAATCATTCAACAGGTTCAGCCAGATGAAATCTACAATCTAGCAGCGATGAGTCACGTGGCAGTGAGCTTTGAAACACCAGAATACACAGCCAATGCCGATGGCATTGGTACATTGCGCATTCTTGAGGCAATACGCATTCTTGGCCTAGAGAAAAAAACCCGTTTTTACCAAGCATCGACTTCTGAGTTATATGGTTTGGTTCAAGAAACGCCTCAAAAAGAGACCACCCCATTTTACCCACGCAGTCCTTATGCTGTGGCTAAAATGTACGCTTACTGGATTACTGTCAACTACCGCGAAGCGTATGGCATTTACGCGTGCAATGGCATTCTGTTTAACCATGAAAGCCCCATCCGCGGCGAAACATTTGTTACGCGAAAAATTACGCGCGCACTTGCCAGAATCAAACTGAACCTGCAAGACTGCCTGTATCTCGGCAATCTGGACTCCTTACGCGACTGGGGCCATGCTAAAGATTATGTTGAAATGCAGTGGCTGATGTTACAGCAAGAGCAAGCTGAAGACTTTGTCATCGCCACCGGCAAACAATACAGTGTGCGTGACTTTGTGAATGCCGCCGCACTGGAGTTAGGCATCACCGTCACTTGGCAAGGCCACGGTGTAGAGGAAAAAGGTTTCTGGGATGACAAATGTATTGTGCAAGTCGATCCACGCTACTTCAGACCCACTGAGGTAGACACTCTATTGGGTGACCCTACTAAAGCTAAAGAAAAATTGGGCTGGGTGCCAAAAACCAGCTTTGAAGACTTGGTCTCTGAAATGGTGCGCGAAGATTACAAATCCGCGCAGCGAGATGAATTAATCAAGCAGCATGGCTATCAAGCCATGGATTACCACGAGTAAAGCATGGAAAAAAACGCAAAAATTTACGTTGCTGGCCATCGTGGACTGGTTGGCTCAGCCATCGTAAAAACCTTGCTAGCGCAAGGGTATGCAAATTTGGTGACGCGAACACACGCCGAGCTAGATCTGATGTCACAAACAGCTGTCGCTGACTTCTTCTCAGAAGAAAAGCCTGAGTACGTTTTTTTAGCTGCCGCGAAAGTGGGTGGCATTCATGCCAATAACACCTACCCGGCTCAATTTATTCATGAGAATCTGGCTATCCAGACTAACGCGATTCATCAATCGTATGTGCATGGCATCAAGCGCTTACTCTTTCTCGGCTCAAGCTGTATTTATCCTAAATTCGCGCCGCAACCAATGAAAGAAGAGCATCTGCTCACCGGGCCACTTGAACCAACCAACCGCTCTTATGCGCTCGCTAAAATTGCTGGCATAGAAATGTGCTGGAGCTATAACAGGCAGTACGGCACGCAGTTTTTGGCCGCAATGCCTACAAATCTGTATGGCCCAGGCGATAACTATCACCCGGAAAACAGTCACGTTATTCCAGCCCTGATTAGAAAGTTTCATGAAGCCAAAGTTAACAAGCAGCCTCAAGTAACAGTTTGGGGCACCGGCACACCAAAGCGTGAATTTCTGTACAACCAAGACATGGCAGATGCGTGCGTATTCTTAATGGGTTTAGAAAGTAACCAATTTCAGGCACTCTTAGGGAGTGATGAATCGGTTAGTGGAAAGTTTCAGCCACCACTTGTGAATGTTGGATATGGCAGTGACATTACAATCAAAGAACTGGCAGAAACTGTCCAAAAAGTGACCGGATATCAAGGTAATATTCAATTTGATATCTCCAAGCCCGATGGAACACCTCGCAAGCTGATGGACTCTACCATTCTTCATCAAGCTGGTTGGCACCCAAAAGTCTCCATTGAAATCGGATTAGAAATTGCCTATCAGGATTTCTTAAAGCAAATATAATCACTTGATATTAGCTGTTTCAAAAAACTCAGTTACAGGATTGCGGTATGTCACACTTCACAATACTTAATTTACCTACATTCTCAGACGCACGTGGTTCACTGACCGTGCTAGAGAAATCCCTACCATTTCCAGTTGTTCGCACTTACTGGATCTATGGGGCTGATGGGCAAACACGTGGCGGCCATAGACATACCAGCACCAGACAGGCGCTCATTGCATTACACGGCAACATTGCCATTTACATGAACGATGGCATTTCAGAAGAAACCATCACGCTCAACTCGCCTGCACAATGCCTGCTGGTTGAGCCTAAAGACTGGCATACCATGACTTTCGGGGAAAACAGTGTGTTATTTGTCATGGCATCACATGTTTATGACAGAAGCGAATATATCGATACGCCTTACGAGCTCTCAAGCAAATGATTGAATACGAAAGCCTTGCCAACTCCAATCAGCAATTCATGCGTGAATTGGAAACTGCGGCTACCAACGTCATCCGCTCAGGCTGGTATGTTTTAGGCCACGAAGTCAACGAGTTCGAAAAAGAGTTTGCAGAATGGGTAGGCGCACGCCACTGCATTGGTGTGGCCAATGGCTTGGATGCATTAATTTTATCGCTAGAAGCATTGATGCTTCCTAGAAACAGTGAAGTATTAGTGGCTTCAAACACGTATATCGCTACGATTCTGGCGATTATTCGTGCAGGATATAAGCCTGTTCTAATAGAGCCCGATCCGGAAACCTTTAATATCGACCCGCTAAAAATTCGATTAGCGATTACAACCACCACACGTGCGATTTGTGTGACGCATTTATTTGGTAAAGCCTGTCGCATGGATGAGATATGCACCATTGCCAATGAGTGTGGCTTAAAAGTAATCGAAGACTGCGCACAATCTCACGGCGCAAAACTCGCCAATCGCATGACAGGCACATTTGGCGATGCTGGCTGCTTCAGCTTTTACCCAACCAAGAACCTTGGCGCAATTGGTGACGCAGGCGCAGTGGTCACAGACGATGACGAAATCGCTGATCGGCTTCGCCATCTGCGTAACTACGGTTCCAAACAAAAGTATGTCAATAAATATATTGGCGTTAACTCCAGGCTAGATGAAATGCAAGCCGCCCTGCTCAGAGTGAAACTGAGACACCTTGATGCTATGACTGAGCACAAACGCAGTTTGGCAGCGGTCTATTTTAAAAACTTACCCGACTGGTTATCCCTGCCTCGTCAGAAACCTGACGAACATGATGTGTTTCATATTTTTGGCATTCGAGTTCAAGAAAGAGATCGATTAAAGTCTTGGTTACTTGAGCAAGGTGTGAAAACAGAAATTCACTACCCTATTCCGCCACATAAACAGGAAGCTATGCAAGGAATATTGCAAGGAGAATATCCTATTGCGGATAAGCTGCATGCAACCGAATTAAGTCTTCCGATTTCCGTGGGTCATCGCGTCAAAGATGTACAATTGGTGACCGAAATTATCAAACAATTCAAGATTTAGCCAATGCTGACAAACTCAACAATTCTTATCACCGGTGGAACAGGTTCTTTTGGTAACACTTTTGTACCTATGACACTCAAAAAATACAACCCAAAGAAAGTGATCATTTTCTCTCGTGATGAAATGAAGCAATGGGAGATGGCTAAAAAATTCCAAGGTGATAAACGTGTCAGATTTTTCATTGGCGATGTACGCGACAAAGACCGTTTATACCGCGCACTCGATGGCGTCGACTATGTTGTGCATGCCGCAGCAACAAAAATCGTACCGACAGCGGAATACAACCCGTTTGAATGCGTGAAAACGAATATCACAGGAGCAATGAATTTAATTGATGCCTGCATTGATAAAGGCATTAAGCGTGTAGTTGCCCTATCTACAGACAAAGCAAGCAGTCCTATCAATTTGTATGGCGCTACGAAACTAACATCAGACAAACTGTTTGTTGCCGGGAATGCATACTCAGGTGAGCATGGCACGCGATTTTCCGTGGTGAGATATGGCAATGTCATGGGATCGCGTGGCTCAGTCATCCCGTTCTTTTTATCTATTCGTGATAAAGGTAGCTTGCCTATTACAGACCCAAGAATGACCAGATTTATGATTTCTCTCGAACAAGGTGTCGAGCTCGTCTGGCATGCGTTCGACGACATGGTAGGTGGCGAAATATATGTCAAAAAAATACCTTCAATGAAGGTCACAGACTTGGCTAGAGTAATCGCACCGGAATGCAAGCAAGAGGTTGTAGGAATCCGACCTGGTGAAAAGCTCCATGAGCAAATGATTGGTGCGGAAGATGCATATTACACCTATGAATATGACGAGCATTATAAAATTTTGCCAGCCATTAACGATTGGTATAACTGCAAGGAACGTATCAAAAACGGCAAAAAAGTGACAGAAGGCTTTACGTACGCTAGCGACAACAACTCAGAATGGATGACAGATAGCGATCTAAGTACCTGGATTGTAGCTAATCAAGAAAAAATCGGGACAATCTAAAGTCATGATTCCATACGGCCGCCAAGAGATTACATCTGTAGATATAGAGTCAGTAATCACAGCTCTAAAATCTGATTTTTTAACACAAGGACCAGCAGTACCAAAATTTGAAGCAACCGTTGCATCTCATGTAGGCGTAGCCCATGCGGTTGCTGTGAACAGTGCGACATCCGCACTGCATATCGCTTGCCTTGCTTTAGGCTTAGGTTCCGGAGATATATTATGGACAACTCCAATTACCTTTGTCGCATCTGCCAATTGTGCATTGTATTGTGGCGCATCTGTAGACTTTGTGGATATCGATCCGAAAACATACAACATAAGCATTCAAGCCTTAGAAGAAAAGCTAGTTGATGCTGAACGCAACGGCAAACTACCAAAAATTGTAGTCGCAGTGCATTTGTGCGGACAACCATGTGAAATGGATGAGATTGGTCGCTTATCAAAACTGTATGGCTTTAAAATTATAGAAGACGCATCTCACGCGATAGGTGGTAAATATAAAGGCGAGTTCATTGGCAATTGCCGCTATAGCGACATCACTGTTTTCAGCTTTCACCCAGTTAAAATTATTACAACTGCCGAAGGCGGTATGGCACTGACAAACAGTGATTATTTAGCCGAAAGAATGCAACTCCTACGCAGCCATGGTATCACTCGTGATAGCAACAAAATGACACATGCGGCTGATGGACCATGGTATTACCAGCAAATAGAACTTGGTTACAATTACAGAATGACAGATATTCAAGCTGCGCTTGGCGTAAGCCAAATGACCAGGCTGGATCAATATGTTGCTACTCGACACTCCTTGGTTGATAGATACAATCAAGAATTGGAAAGTTTCCCAGTTACGAGACCTTGGCAGCATTCGGATAGTTACTCAGCATTTCATCTGTATGTAATTCGGTTAAACTCTAAGGATATTCACAAAAGCCATCTGGATGTGTTCAATGACCTCAGGAGCTCGAATATTGGCGTGAACCTGCATTACATTCCCGTACATACTCAACCCTATTATCAAAAATTAGGATTTAAGCTAGGGGAGTTTCCTGAGGCTGAAAAATACTACAGTGAGGCTATCAGCTTGCCCTTGTATGCAACATTAAGCGAAGAAAGTCAAACTACCGTCATCAAGTCGTTAAAAAGTGCATTAGCATGAATATTGCTATCATTCCAGCAAGAGGCGGAAGTAAAAGAATTCCAAGAAAAAATATCAAGGACTTTAATGGTAAACCAATGATAGCTTGGTCAATAGAGACAGCGCTAACTAGCGGTTGTTTTGATGAGGTTATTGTATCGACAGATGATGATGAAATTTCCAAAATAGCAACTCAATGGGGAGCACGTGTACCTTTTAAAAGACCAGCTCATCTCTCAGGCGACACAATTGGAACTATGCCTGTAATTAAGCATGCACTTGAATGGTTTGACTCCCAAGGCGACTCACCAGAGCACGTATGTTGCATTTACCCAACAGCACCGATGCTTCCTCCTTCTGTATTAGTTGATGCTTATCATCGATTGGTTGAATCTGGTAGCAAGTTTTGTTTTGGGGTTTCACATTATGGCCACCCCATTCAGCGTGCTTTGCGCATGGACGCATCAGGACAATTAAGTATGTTTTCACCAGAGCATGCCTTAACGCGCTCACAGGACTTAGAAGCAGCATTTCATGATGCTGGACAGTTTTGCTGGGGAACACGTGCAGCATTTTTGGATGGTCGCTCGCCGCTTACTCAAGACTCTGTAGCTGTATTGCTCCCAAGATATAGAGCTGTTGATATTGATACACTAGAAGACTGGGAGCTTGCTGAGTCACTGTATGCTGCTCTGACATTGAGGGCGTAATAGTGCATGTTGTTTTTCGTACGGATGCATCAGAGACAATTGGATCAGGACATCTCATGCGCTGTTTGTTGTTGGCAGATGCTATTGTACAGAGTGGAGGAAAATGTAGCTTTATTATCCGCAATCGCAACATAGTTACTGATCGACTTTTAAAAAACTGTTCACATGATGTATTTTTCCTAAATTTACTAGAGGTAGTTAATCAAGTAGAGGATGCTCTGCAATCCATCAAATGCATGAAAAATATATTGCCATCGGTGGACTGGGTTGTTGTAGATCATTACGGCATAGATGCTAAATGGGAAGCATTAATCAGAGTTAGGACTAAACACATATTAGTCATAGATGACTTAGCTAATCGCTTTCACGAATGTGATGTACTTGTTGACCCTGGTTATGGGCGTAAATCATTAGATTATAATTGTTTACTATCTCCACAGACCCTACAACTTCTAGGGCCCAAGTATGCAATATTGCATCCATCGTTTGCACTCTCTCATGCTAGCGCCCCATTGTGGCCTGAATTGCGCCGTGTACATATATTCTTTGGCGGTGGAACTTCAGCTAAATGGCTTGGCTCCTGTATTGAGTCGATTATGGAAGTAGAACATGACATAGAAATACTTGCGCTAGGATTTTGTGACGAGCAAGTTATGGCAAACCTTCAAAAGAAAATTGGAGGTAAATTGGAATGGAGCCGCTATGAAATGGAAATGGTTAAGCATTATGCAAGATGTAGTCTAGCCGTCGGATCACCAGGAACTGCGACTTGGGAACGAGCGTGCATGGGCATCCCATCTGCTGTAGTAGCCACGGCGGAAAATCAAATTCCAATTCTCAAAAAACTTGATCAGTTAGGCTTATGTCGCTACCTTGGCCCAGCGTCAGAATTACAGACGACAGAACTAAGAGAAAACCTGAGAGCCTTTTTTCAGGATGATATATCTCGCTCACATATGAGGGCAACAGGTCTAGCAGCTGTAGATGGCAAAGGTACCGAACGCATCTTGCGTAATTTACTAGAAAAGAGTCAGAGTGATGCGTAAACAATTGACGTTGGAACATGAAGAAGTACTTATTACATATGAGGCTAAGCATGATAAGAAAACTGTAGATTGGCTCAACTCACCAGAACTAAAGTCGACATTTGGGCTGAATTACCCAATCGACGAATCGTCTCATCGAACTTGGATTGAAACCAATCAAAATGTCCTTATTTGGGCAATTGTTAGTCCTACTGGGGAGCATGTAGGCAATGTTTTATTAACAGTAACTGAGCGACATCGCTCTGGTTATTTTCAAATCTACATAGGAGAACCAAGCGCTCGTGGTCAAGGCCTAGGCGAAAAGGCACTAAAAATCACATTAAGCCGTGCCTTTAATCAGCTTGGACTACATCGTATTTGGCTACATAGCTTTGAAAAAAACATGATTGCAGAGAGGCTTTATGTGAAACAGGGATTCACTTTAGAAGGAACGGAAAGAGACGCACTTTTCCATGATGGCTCATATATAAGTCAACGCCGCTGGTCATTACTCAAATACGAGTGGCATGAATACAATGACATAGAGGACCTATAATGAGGTGTGCCATCATGCAGCCGACTTATTTTCCTTGGGCCGGTTATCTTAATTTAATGCAACAAGTAGACTGCTTTGTTTATCTTGATGATGCTCAATTTGAAAGATCATCCTGGCATAACCGTAATAGAATTTTACTTAACGGACTCCCCAACTGGCTGACTGTTCCGGTGCTTAGAGGTCACCTAGGCGCCTCAATACAAGAGGTGGAGGTTGATGACTCAGCTCCATGGCGTCGCAAGCACTTAACGATGTTATCAAATGCGTATGCACGCCATGGGAGTGTGCAAGAGATGTTAGAAGCGACTGAGCCGTTATCGACAACATCAATAACACACCTGTCCAACTTGAATATCACCTTACTCGAGGTACTGCGTAGTAAATTAGGCATCAACACTCCAGTTATCAAAAGTAGTAGTCTTGATATACCGGGGATGCGCACACAGCGTTTAATTGACATCTTAACAAAACTCGGGGCAACTGATTATGTTACTCCTCCAGGTGCCTTGCAGTACCTACAAGAGGACAAATTTGCTGACTCCTGCTCCGTTCATCTGTGGGTGCACGATTTTCAAGCCACCGAATACCAACAGCGAAGTGTGCAGCCCTTTGTCAGCCACCTATCAATATTAGATGTCGTGGCAAATCTTGGCTGGGCTGGCACGAGAAATTACATTAGACCACAATCAAAAACTGTGCGCATTTATTAGGAGAGACAATGGCTAACACTTCACAATTCTGGCTAGAAGAGCATCCAGACTTCGGTTTTTTTCAAGTCAGACCAACTCCTTCAGCAGATGAAATTACACGCTTCTACGCTGAAGAGTTTTATAGCACAAAATACAAAGCATTTAACAATTCAGCCTTAGAGGTTCAGGAAGCTGACCGTGAATTCCACGATGCTAACCGAGAGGATATGGCGAATAAAATAGAATTGCTATTAGGAAAAAGCTTAAAAGATATAAGTATTTTAGATGTTGGCTGTGGTTGGGGGCAAACTATGCAATATCTGGCCGCTAAAGGCGCAACCTGCTCAGGATTCGACCCAGCGCCAGAAGCGGTAGCCCATGTTAAGTCATGTGGACTTGAATGCATACAAGCGAGCATGGAGCGAATGGATGTCTTCACAGGACGCCGCTTCGACGTTGTAATGCTGATGAACGTTCTAGAACATCTATCTGATCCAGTTATGGTTATTAATGATATTTCACAAAATGTCTTAAAAGATGGCGGCGTGTTGATTGTGGAAGTACCTAACGAGTTCAATGCATTTCAAATGGCAGGAAAGGAACTACATAACCTTTCGGAGTGGTGGGTAGCCCCTCCAGCCCACTTGAATTACTTTAGCCCGTCAACTCTAAAGCGATTGCTAATTGCTTTAGGATTTACGGTTTCAGATTTAGTATCAAGCTTCCCTATTGAAATGTTTCTATTAATGGGAGAAAACTATGTTGGAAATAGAGACCTCGGACGTCATTGCCACGAGCAACGCATGGCTTTTGAAATGAACTTACGTCGCCTTGGTCGCGCAGATGTGTTGAATACGTTTTATCAGGCGCTGGCCAGCGTGAATCTCGGGCGACAGGTAATTGCTTATGCGCAGAAAGGTGAAAAGAAAGCATGAGATTCACTAACATCGGTGGTGCAACTGCCATTCTTGAACACAAAGGGAAACGTATACTGTTCGACCCGTGGCTGGACGATGGTATATTCCATGGCTCATGGTTCCATTGGCCACCGACAGCCGCCACCATTGAAGAGTTGGGGCGATTTGACTACGTGTACATATCACACATCCATGAAGATCACTGCTCTATAGGGACGATCCAACATATCAATAGAGATGCTGAAATAATCATCATGGATAGACAACCCAACTTTGTAGCCCAGTTTTTGCGCGCAAATGACCTAAACTTTTCAAAAGTGCATTTAGTCCCCCCCCAAAAAGGACTAAGGCTTACCGATGATTTATTCATAGACATGATTGAAGCAGATAAAGCCAACGAAATGGCATATATTATCGACTCGTCACTTGTTATTTGCTGGGATGGATTCACCATATTCAATGCGAATGACTGTCAACCACATGCCGAAGGAGTTACATATCTCAAACAGCACTACCCTCAAATTGACTTAGCTCTTTTACCTTACTCCGGTGGATCTGGATACCCTAGTTGCTATACCAACCTCACCGAGCAACAGAAACTAGCAGAGAAGAACCGGATACTAAATCAACGAATTGCTGGTTTTGTTGCTAACACAAGGGATATAAATCCCAAATATGTTGTGCCTTTTGCAGACCAATACGTGGTAGGAGGCAGGCGTGCAAATCTAAACCGCCATATTTCCCATGGCAGTTGCCCTGCAGTAGTTGAGTCTTTAGTTCGAGAGGCTGGCCTTGAAAGTCAACTACTGTTACTGAACTCTGGTCAGACATTTGATCTTGAGACTTTGAAAAAGTTACCTGATAGCCCTTATCAGGTATTTTCTGAAGAAGATCGAGATGAATACATTGCAGATCATCTGTCTGAAAAAACTTATGATCATGAGCGTGTAAAGTTCTCTAGATCTGTACCTATTGACCGCCTGATTAAGTATGCAAGACAGCGTTTATGGGAAATTCAAGGGCGTCGTCAGGCATATCCAGAGAATAAGCTAGTGATCGATTTTGATGAAAGTCGAAGAAGGTTTTTAATTCATTTTCAGCTTGAAAACGTTGAGGAAGTAGATTTTGATAGCAAAATCAGCGAACCCTATTTACGTATCTCTGGTTCAGACACCTTATTAAGTATGATTCTTATTGGACATATCTCATGGAATATCGCTGACGCTGCATTATTTCTTGATTACGAGCGAAAACCTAACGTATATGACCCTTCAATCTACGTACTATTAAACTTTCTAAGGCTGTAATAATCGTGAAAACTCACACTATTGAAATTTGTGACCGTCGGATAGGGCATGATGCTCCTCCATTCATAATTGCTGAAATGTCAGGCAATCACAATCACTCTCTAGAGCGTGCAATTGCTATCGTCGAGTCTGCCGCTAAATCTGGTGCTCACGGCCTCAAAATTCAGACGTATACCCCAGACACCATGACCTTGGATCTAAATGAAAATGAATTTTATATTGGCGATCCAGATAACCCATGGAGCGGTACGTCACTTTATAAACTTTATGCCGAAGCATATACACCATGGGAGTGGCATAAACCCATTTTTGATCGGGCTGCCGAATTAGGATTAATTGCGTTTAGTACACCGTTTGATTATACATCCGTTGACTTCTTAGAGTCTCTGAACGTACCTTGCTACAAGATTGCCTCTTTCGAAAATACCGACTTACCTCTTATTCGTAGAGTTGCATCTACTGGCAAACCTTTGATTATATCTACCGGCATGGCGAGTCTGTCCGAGCTGGATGAAACAGTTAGAGCAGCACGTGAAGCTGGTTGTAAAGATCTGATTTTACTGAAGTGTACTAGTACATATCCAGCTAGCCCAGAAAACACAAACATACTCACAATTCCACACATGAAGCAATTGTTCAATTGCGAAGTTGGACTATCAGACCACACGATGGGAATTGGCGTTTCAGTAGCCAGCGTTGCTCTAGGCGCAACAGTAATTGAAAAGCATTTTACCCTATCCAGGGCAGATGGGGGAGTTGATAGTGCTTTTTCAATGGAGCCAGCCGAGATGTCTGCACTAGTCACTGAAACAGAGCGTGCTTGGCACGCTCTAGGAAAAATCAACTATGGGCCTACTGAAGCGGAAGGAAAGTCCTTGCAGTATCGGAGATCTTTATACGTCACAAATGATTTAAAGGCAGGAGATGTTTTAACCACTACGAATGTTCGAGCGATTCGTCCGGGATTAGGCTTACCAACCAAATACCTAGAAACATTGCTCGGGAAGAAAGTTAATCAGCCGATACCAAGAGGGACTGCACTTAATTGGGATATGATTGGCTAGATTAGAACGAAATGTACTACTTATCGTCAATGCTTTTAAAATGAATATGTTTCTGAACAGAATATTTGTACAACTAAAGAAAAACTACTGCCTGACAGCAGCGCAAACAAAACTCAGGGAAATGTTAAGTAAAGTGGTGGGTAAAGGCGACGTGTCTGAAAACTCTAAAATCATTACAATTCAATGCCTTGAGGACTATTATTTTTTTAGTTTATTTTGCGCGCTAGCCACCACTCTAAAAACGCAAGGAAATGTATCTTTTGAGCAATATGTAGTCCGCAGCTTAAACGTTGGATCATCTCAATCAATTGCCAATTGGTTAAAGTCATATCTTTTATCGAACAGATTGACTGACAAAAAGTGGATTAGCTTATACAGTTTGTTCTGTAATAAGATTGCATTCAGGGCTACCAGCCCACTGGGATACATATCTGACATAAAGTTGCTGTTTATTTCAGTGAAAATTTGGCGCAACCTTTCCTCTAAAAGTGATGTTTTAAAGCTTAGCTGGCAAGATGTATTGCTCGGAGATCTTATCTACGATAGTTATCTGCGCTTCAAGCCTGCGCCAACTGTACATATTCGTAATTTTTATATGCTTACAGTCATTTGGCAGGCACTTAGAACTTTCAAGAGCGCTAAAAGATACTTTTCAAAAACAAAGCCCTCAGCATATTTCACCTCATATACCACCTATATTCAGCATGGTATTCCTGTTCGTGTCGCACTATATCTGGGTATCCCTGTATATTCATTTAGTAACTTTCAAACAGTTGCCAAGAGGCTTAAATTAGATGACACGAAACAGACAGCAAGTTGTAATACTTACTTTTCAGATTTCCAGAGCTTAGATGACAAAGACTCCAAATTACTAGCTGCAGAAAAGCAATTACAATTTAGAATTGATGGTGGGATAGACACTGCAACAGCTTACATGGCTAAATCTGCCTATCATGCTAATGTCCATACGATTCCTAACGTTACCAATGCCGCTGTTATCTTTTTGCATGATTTTTACGACAGCCCACATATTTACTCATGGTCACTATTCCCAGACTTTTATGACTGGATCTGTTTTACTATCGAAACACTAACTAAAAGTAAGATACCATTTTTTATTAAACCTCATCCCAACCAGATAGACTTAAGCTCTGAAGTAATTAGTCAGTTACAAGCCCAATATCCAGGCTTACGGTGGTTACCGATTACAGCTACGAACAAAAGACTAGTTGATGCAGGTATAACTTGCGCTATCACAGTATATGGAACAGTAGCTCATGAAATGGCATTTCTTGGGATACCTGTAATTACTTGCGGTGATAACCCTCATATCAGCTTCGATTTTTGCAAAAATGCCACCACACACGAAGAGTATCAAGCGTATTTGGTAAGCGCTGATAAACTACAGTTTGACGCTCATCAAATGAGAGCGCAAAGCTTAATGTTTTACTATATGCACAACATGCATAGAGATCCGAGCGAAAGCTTAGTGATGAACGTGACTCAGAAACTATTCAAACTATCACAAACTGTAGAGTCTGGAGAAGAGGATACTAGTCATTTATTCGATACAATAGTAGGCTTAATGGAAATGAGTGAGTTCAAAACACTTTGCAGTGAGCGGTTTGGACGACATCTAGTCTAAAAATATCCCTTTGAGCAAAGTGAGCACATATTGATCAATTTAAAAAGATATATATTAACGTTAATCCATACCATCAAACTGGTTGTGGGTATAGGTATATACAATTTTACTAAAAAGACTCCTGAGTATGCCTATCAAAGTATGATTTTTCTTTTTTGCCGCAGCAAGGGGCGCTCCAATGACTTACTCAGTTGGATGATAAAAACAAAAAACGGGAAATACAATTTTGCTTCCTCAGACAGGATACTTGGGAGTTTATCTATAACTCATCGAAAAAAAATTAATACAGCTCTTCTTGAACATGGTTATTATATTTTCGATTCCAGACTACCTGACGATATCTGTGACCGATTGCTAGACTATTCGCTCACGCAACCCTGTTATATGCGCTGTATGGATGATGGTAGTTTTTCAGCACCAATTAGAACCGCTTACCATAGAGATAATCCTCAAGCTGTTCGGTATGACTTCGAAACACAAGATCTCTTAAAAAACGAAGATATTCAATCCATTATGGCCGATGAAGGATTTGCTACAGTTGCGCAAGATTACCTTGGTTCAAAACCAATAATAGATATTGTGACAATGTGGTGGCATACCCGATTTTCAGATAAACCAGATATGGCGGCCGCTCAATATTTTCACTTCGACATGGACAGGCCTAAATGGCTGAAATTTTTTATATACCTTACCGATGTCGATACTGATAACGGACCACATACATTTGTGGCCGGAACTCATAAAGCGGGTGCGATCCCTGCCAAGTTACTGAATAAGGGCTACGCTCGCCTCAATGATAGTGAAGTTCATGATGAATTTGATAACAGTCAATTTATCGAATTCAATGCTCCCCGAGGTACAATTATCGCAGAAGATACGCGAGGGCTACACAAAGGGAAGCATGTTGAGAATGGTGATAGATTGATTTTTCAAATTGAATACTGCAACTCACTTTTTGGTGGCGCTTATCAAAAAACAACCTGTGATGCACCAAAAACCACGAAATTGAATGAAATGTTTAAAAAATATAAGGCCATCTACAAGCTTTACCTATAACTAACCTAAAACTCAAATGCAATGAAGCTTGCTTTAAGACTCCTTCAAAAACTGCTAAGAATCAGCGTCTTTAAATACATATATTTAAAGATTAACTTCCCAAAGTTAGCCGTACATCTAAAATCTAATTTTAATATTTCAGGTGAATTAACCTATGGTTCTAATTGCTCCATTGCAGAAGGAGCAAACTTAATCATTCCCAATGACACCAAATTAAAACTGGGCGACCACTGTTATATAGGAAGATTTTCTGAATTAGGGCCAAGCAAGCTTATTAGCATAGGCAGTGATTCATCCATTCAAGACAGATGCATAATTCTCGGTGATGTGACAATTGGACGTTACTGCTTATTTGCACCCAATGTATATATATCATCTGGTAAACACCATTTCGATCTGTATCCATGGTTAACCATTAAAGACCAAGATAGTAAACAGACCAAGGATAATAAATCGCACACAGTTACTATAGAGGATGACTGCTGGATAGGCATTAACTCGGTCATCATGGCAGGCGTAAAAATTCACAAAGGGGCAGTGGTTGGGGCAAACTCTGTTGTCACTAGGGATGTGGCGCCTTATACAGTAGTAGCAGGTTCCCCGGCTAAGTTGATCAGAAACAGATTGGAATTTACCCCTCCCACTGAAATTACTTACAGCAATCCTGAACACCTGCCGTACTTCTACAGTGGCTTTGAAGTATCGCAAGCAGAGCTCACAAGAAACAAAGAATATATGGGATTAATTGCCACGAATCAATTCGTTATATGTTTAGATGCAACTCAAGGACAATTCATTCATTTAAAAGTTAGAGCGGCCGGACTCGATAGTTTGGAATTAACACACGCATCTCAAACGCAAAAAATTTACGCGTATGTGAGTGAAATCCAGTTTCATATTGCTTCTGAAAACAACATGTTCCTCTTTATGACTGAACCACAACAGAATAACAAAGTACAACTTATTGTAGAGAAAGCCTGGATTCAGTGAAGCACCTAAGTTACATCTTCAACCTTACCAAATTCGCTTTTAAAGAAAATCGATTACTTTATTTAAGTATTGTCATTTCGCTGTTATCAGTTGTTATTGAACTAATAGCATTAAGCAGTCTTTTACCTCTTCTTGAAATCGTTTCGAAAAATCATGTTGCCACTGAGGGTATGATCATTGATGCTTTCAGCTATTTCAAAGTCGAAGTAAATGCAGCAAATCTTCTTAAAGCCTTTACTGCTTTACTTTTGGCGCGAATCATTACACAGTTTATATCGCAAAACCTATCGTTGTATTTAGGCCGAAAAGTAATGGCACAACTTGCCTCAGGGGCATTTCATAAAATAATGAATTATCTTTCATTAGAAGCAATTGAAGAAAAAAGCATAGGTTTTTTTATAAATTTGGCTGGCGATGAGGCCTTTCGGGCAAGCACAATTATCATTTCCATTACACAAATCCTTAGTACTTTTTTTCTAAGCTTACTTTACTTCCTAGCAATCGTTAACTACTCACTAAACTTAAGTCTTTCAGTCATTGGCTTCATGTGCTTAGTTGCAGTATTTCTAAGATCAGTTTTCAAGCTAATGCACAAATATGGCGAAAAGCAAATTGAAGAATCAAGATCTGCGACTTCTACGTTCTTGGACTCACTAAACAATATAAAGGCTATTCGAGCATTGTTAGCTGGAAATTATGCAACAACACTTTACAAACAAAAGATCTTCAATTACTCAAGAACATTATTCTTAGTGGATCAAGCCGCACTACTCACTCGGACCACGCCAATAATTATTCTGTTACTTTTACTCGGCTCTTATCAGGCAATATTTAAGCCCTCTCTTAACAATGAAGATATTTCATTCATCGTAACCATTATTGTTTACATGATGAGACTCTTTCCGACTGTCGGCCAGTGTTTAAACTTATTAATGAGATTAATTACAGACTCAAAAATTGGAAAAGATATTACTGAAATTATCGGCATACCTGAAGATAAGAGTATAGCTACTTCTCAATTGAGAGATCCTATTAAGAAAATTGAGTTTAAAAAAATTCATTTTTCTTATAGCAAGAAACCTGAACGAGTCATTTTAAAGAATTTAAGTTTAACCCTTACAAAAGGAAGAAGCTATGCCATTACGGGCAAATCCGGCCTTGGAAAGTCGACTTTAATTGATTTACTTTTGAAGTTTTACCAACCAACAGGCGGTCAAGTTTTTATCAATCAACACAACATAGCAGACTTAAGTACTGAACAAATTAGACAAAGAATCATATTAGTAAATCAAGAACCCGCAATTTTTGATGATACGATTAGAAATAATATTTCTATGGGCTCAGCCTTCGCAGACAAGGCTCTCAAAGATTCATGCGAACAAGCCGCCATTGACGAAATGATTCAATCTTTTACTGATAAATATGACCATAGAGTAAATTATCAGGGTAAGAATCTTTCTGGTGGTCAGCGTCAAAGAATAGCTATTGCAAGGGCTTTAATTAGGCATCCAGAGGTATTGATTTTTGATGAAAGCACGAGTGCTTTAGACAAAGCCACACAAAATCAAATACTTCAGAGTATTCTTCGAAACAAATCAGATAAGATAATTGTATTCATCACTCATGACCCCGAAATTATGGGGCTGGTAGATGAAGTAATTGATATTGAGACAATAAATCACTAGATCAATATTCTGCAGGACTTTGCTGTGTTATATATTTTAGAAAAAATCAAAAATCGCATACTTGAGAAAAAGTACTCACATTATTACGCACAAGAAGGTGAAGATATAATTCTTGCTAGAATCTTTGATCGTAAAAATAGTGGTTTCTTTGTAGATATTGGTGCCCATCATCCAACCCGCTTTTCAAACACTTATTATTTTTACAAAAATCTTAATTGGGCAGGTATAAATGTCGAGCCCAATCCTGATGCAATTCAATTGTTCCGCTTACAGAGGCCCCGCGATATAAATTTAAACCTTGGCGTAGCATCTAAGAATGCAACGCTGGAGTTTTATCAATTTGATGAACCAGCTTTAAACACGTTCAGCAAATCCATGTTCGAAGAAAGACTATCTCACACACCATACAAACATGTAGGTACAAAAAACGTACAGGTCTCCCCACTATCCGAAATTTTAGCCCATAATTTACCTAAAAATACTAAGATAGACTTCATGACTATTGATGTAGAAGGGCTCGACCTAGAAGTACTAGAGTCAAACGATTGGAAACTTTACAGACCAGACTGGGTTTTAGTTGAAGAGCTGAATCTTGATAACATTGAGAATCTAGATTTTAAGATACATAATTTCATGAAAACTAAAAACTATGTATTGTTTGCTAAAACATACAATACTCTTTTCTACAAAAATCGAGAGTTAGCTTGAAAACTGCGCCAATAGTTCTTTTTGTTTACAACAGACTTGAGCATACCAAACAAACACTTCAAGCCTTAAAAGCAAATGCACTTGCAGTAGATTCGGATTTATTCATATATTCCGATGGCCCTCGCTCTGAAGCAGAAATTACCAATATTCAAGAAGTAAGGAAATACATAAAATCCGTTAAGGGTTTCAATTCCGTAACTGTTGTAGAGCGGAACAAAAACTATGGTTTAGCAAACTCAATTATTGACGGCGTCACAAACATTTGTAACCGATATGGCAAAGTAATTGTACTAGAGGATGATATTGTAACGTCGCCTTATTTTCTTGATTACATGAATAATGCTCTTGAAGTTTATAAGGATGAAGCACAAGTTGCCAGCATTCATGGCTATACTTACCCTACAACGAACGCCCTTCCTGAAAGCTTTTTTATCAGAGGTGCAGACTGTTGGGGATGGGCGACTTGGCAAAGAGCTTGGGAGCATTTTGAGACGGATGGTAAAAAACTTTTAAAGTCACTTCAAGATCAAAACCTTATTGATAGGTTTGACTTTAACCATACTTATCCTTTTAGTAGGATGTTAGAGGATCAAATCAAAGGAAAAAACAACTCTTGGGCTATTCGATGGCATGCCACGTGTTTTATCAAAAATTTTCTTACTCTATATCCAGGTCAAAGCTTAATTCAAAATATTGGATTTGATAATTCTGGCACTCATTGTTCAAATACTGATATTTACAATCAAACGGTTTCAATTAAACCAATCAAACTTCAAAAACTAAAAATCGTAGAGAATGAATTTGCTAGAAAAGAGTTTGAGTCTTTTTTTCGAGAAAAAAATAAAATAACACTTCGGAGAAGACTTAAATCATTAGCGCTCAAAATCAAGAGATACATCAGCTAAATATTAGTTAAAGCAAAAAACAAACAATATAAAAATGGAACACTACGTTACTTTATTTGACAGTGGTTTTTTACCTTCCGGCTTATGCCTACATGATTCTTTGATGAAATATGCAGGAGACTTCACTTTATGGATTGTATGCATGGATCAAAAAGTGGAGCAGCAATTAGTTAACCTGAAACTATCGAATGTTAAACTCATTGCTTTAGAGTCTATTGAGAATGAACGTTTGCTATCTGTTAAGAGCACTCGTACAAAAGGTGAGTATTGCTGGACTATGACTCCTTTTGTAGCCGAATCTGTATTTACACTAGCCCCTGAGGCTCAGCGTGTAACATATTTAGATGCGGATTTGTTTTTTTTCGATAGCCCTACCCCCTTTTTTGATGAGTTAGAAAAGTCGCAGAAAAAGGTGCTTATTACTGAGCACGCCTTTGCGCCTGAATATGCTCAATGGGAGGAGTTGAGTGGCAAGTTTTGTGTCCAGTTTTTGACATTCACAAACTCAATTGAATCCTTTCAAGTAATGCATTGGTGGCAGGATGCATGCATAGAGTGGTGTTATGCACGCATTGAAAAAGATCGCTTCGGAGACCAAAAGTACTTAAATAAGTGGCCGCAGCTCTTTGGAAAAGATGTTCATGTCTTAAAACAAAAAAACAGAACTCTAGCGCCATGGAATGTGAGTTACTACATGGAGCAACAGATACTCAAGCCTGTTTTTTATCATTTTCACTCATTGAGACTCGTTGGAGAGAAAGCGGTAAGACTTTATGAGGGATATAAAATAAACAGACAAAGTCAGCTTTTATATGATTCATATATACAAGTTTTAGAAGAGCAATTAAAAGCCTTGAAATCATTGGGAATTAATATCCCATTCTTTTTAGAAACACGTACCCCGCTGCAATTATTAAGACGAATCCGTGATGTTTGTAAAAAAACTGTAAAATACAGGCTATTGAAATACTAGAGTTGACTTAAGGCAATAAGTACTAAGTCCAAAACAAAGCATGTATATAGAGCCACCACAAATCTCAATCATTATCGCCACTTTTAACGCTGAAAAAACGCTAAGAAGATGCTTAGATAGCATCAAAAATCAAACCAACCCAAACTTTGAACTAATCATTATAGACGGCGGCTCCTCAGACGATACCGTCGGGATTATTAAAGCATATTCCCAACATATTAATCACTGGATATCGGAGCCGGATAACGGCATTTACGATGCTTGGAATAAAGGGGTTCGCTTAGCTAGAGGAAACTGGATATGGTTTTTAGGCGCAGATGATTACTTTTACGATAATCTATCAATTGAAAAAATCGTTTACTTCACTCAAGCTACGGCCACTACATCTAAAGTTCTTTATAGCAGAGTGATGCTGGTGAATAATGAAGGAAACGAAATATATGCCTGTGGTGACGATTGGGAAGTCACAAAAAAACTTTTTTTCAAGCATATGAACATCCCACATCAGGGAGTTTTACATCATAAAGCGTTGTTCTCAAATCGCCTGTTTAATACCGACTTTAGAATATGTGGCGACTATGAGCTGCTTTTAGGAGAACTGAAGCTGCATAATGCTCTTTTCTATCCTGAAATTACTGTATGCATGCAAGCAGGTGGAGTAAGTAGCTCCCCCTATTCATCAGTTAAAGCAGTTAAGGAATTGATCAAAGCCCAGAGTTTACATGGGCAAAGCGTTCCAAGTGCATTCATCCTAATGGCGTTATTACGTGCATATTTACGCATTCTGCTATTCAATGTAGTTGGAGTAGACCGTACACATTACATTATGGATAAATATAGAATGTTGTTAGGGAAAAAACCGTATTGGGAAAAAATATAAGCCTGTTTTCTTAATCAACATTCTTTAATCATTTTTTATTACTTCAGCTTATGGCAACACTGATAAACCTCTACAATCAAGTTGGCGCCGGCCCCAAAACACTTTCTCTGAATTTCATCAGGCACCTCTCAGAAGAGTTACTTACTGAGCCTTTTTACATTCTAATTCCAGACTATCAAGAATACGCATTACTACAGTCGAAAAATAGACACATTCAACTTATCAAACTTCCTAGGAAAGAAAGATTAATTAGTAAGCTGTGCTTCAGGTTATATTTGGAATTTATTCTTATTCCTCGCCTTGTTAAAAAATATGACATAAAAAAATTACTTGCTTTCGGCAGCTTTTTACTAACGCCAGGTAAGTTTATAAAACTAGCGCTCATTCATCATCCGTATTTATTTGACAATCAGTTACTATCTACTGCTCCCGTCAAGACGAAAATTCAAGAGTATTTAAAGCGTATTGGATTTTTCTTTACCCTTTTAAATATTGAACATTTAGTAGTTGAAAGCGAGTATGTAGCAGACTGCTTGAAAGATACGTGGGGTAATTATCTTAGAAATAAAATCATTCATGTGATTCCAAACCCAGTTTCCCAGAATATTGGAGAACTTTTGGTATCTGAACTTGAATCCCATTTACCATTAAGATTTAGTCAAATAAGTGGCGAGTTAAAGATATTATTTGTCAGTCGCTTCTATCCGCATAAAAACCATGCTTTTTTAATTAACTTGTCTAAAACCCTTTCAAGTTACTCAATAAAGCATCAGATAATGGTTACGGTCAGTGAACGAATTCCCGAGGCTCAATTATTTTTAGAAAGAATTTCCAATCAAAACCTTTCAATCAAGAATCTAGGGGAAATTAACCAAACTGAACTAAGGAAATATTACAAATCGTCTCATCTATTCATATTTCCTTCACTATCAGAAACTTTTGGCATTCCAATGATTGAAGCGATGGCCTACGGGCTACCATTAATAGTTCCACAATTGGGATATGCTGAAGCTATTGTTGGTGCAGCAGGAAATTATTACGAGAGTGATAACATAGAGTCATGTGTTAAAACAATTTTAGCCCTAGCAAACGATTTCGAGTTTTATCAGCAGCGTAGCATATACTCATTCAATGAACTTAATCGCTTTCCAACGCCTGAACGCTGGGTAAAAAGCTATTTAGATGCCTTATCTGCATCATCAAGTTAAGAACACGCATTCCCAAATGAAATCCTTAATTAAAAATCCCGCTAAGGTCGCGGTGCTGCTGGCAAGCTATCAAGGACTTCCGTGGATTGAAGAACAAATCTCTTCAATTATTAATCAGAAGAGCGTAACTCTTCTTTTAACTATTTCTGATGACGAGTCGGATGATGGTACGGCAGACTACTTGCAGAAAAAGCAAAAGCATGAGGTTTTCACACTATTGCCTTCAGTACGAAGTGGAAGTGCTGCACAGAACTTCTTTAGGTTGTTAAAAGAACAAAACCTTGCGCAAGTTGATTATGTTGCCTTTTCTGACCAGGACGACATTTGGCTTCCTCAAAAGCTTGATACGGCTATTAAAGCGATCAGACTTCAAAACGTGGATGCTTACTCTAGTAGCGTGGAAGCTTTTTGGCATGATGGAAGAAGTCAATTAATAAATAAAGCTCAGCCACAAACAAAATACGATTATATGTTTGAATCAGCTGGCCCTGGTTGCACATTCGTTATAACACAGGCACTGGCACTGAGCCTGCAAGAAATGCTGACCCAACAACAAGGCAGCTTAAATAATGTCGCTTTACATGATTGGTTCATTTATGCTTTTGCGAGATCAAGGGGCTATCAGTGGTATATAGACCCTACCCCCACGCTTTTATATAGGCAACATACTGATAATGCAGTGGGTGCAAATAGCGGGATCAAAGCCATGAAGTCGAGATGGGCTAAATTGAAAGAAGGCTGGTATGTTGATCAAATCTTATTAGTAGCTCATATTTTAAATTATCAGCACAGTGCCCCTATCCGGAAAATACAGCGGCTAAATTTATGGGACAGAGTGCATCTGGCATTATTCTCATGGCAATTCAGACGTCGATTACGTGACCGTTTTGCATTTGCTTTTTTTATTTTATTTTTAGCCCGGAAACCATGAATATATTAATTACCGGTGCGAGTGGGTTTATTGGTCAAACACTGACCAGTCGATTGCTTTCTCAAGGGCATAGTATTAGGGTCATGGGACGTAACGAAGCGCCTACGGGCTTCGAAAACAGCAACTATGACTGTTTAATTCACTTGGCTGGTCGGGCTCATGTCTTAAAAGAAACGGCTACAGATGTATATCAGGCTTTTAAGCAAGCGAATGTTGATTACTCTTTAAAAGTTGCGCAATTCGCACTGCACTTGCAGATCAAAAAATTTGTCTTTCTCAGCTCTATTGGAGTCAATGGTAAACACTCATTAAATCGGCCTTTTACAGAAAGTGATACACCTGAACCTCATAACGATTACGCACAAACCAAATGGGAAGCAGAGTCTGCCCTAAAAGAATTTTTTAAGGGGTCTAATACAGCGCTCACCATCATTCGGCCTCCGCTAGTATATGGCCCAAACCCTAAAGCGAATTTTAGCGCCCTGTTGTCACTATGCTGTTCGCCGCTACCTTTGCCTTTTGGTGCAATTGACAATCGGCGCAGCCTTATCAGCATTGATAATCTTTGCCACTTTATTGAACTATGCTGTACTCACCAAGCCTCAGCTAACCAAACATTCTTGATCTCAGATGATCACGATATATCATTAAACGAACTTGTTTCTACCATTCGTAAAACATTACATCGCACTCCTGGCTTAATCCCGATCCCAATCTCTATACTCAAAACAATATTTACCTTAATTGGAAAGAAGCAGCTGAATCAGCAATTGCTGGGTAATCTTCAGATAGATACGACTAAGGCAAAACAAGTATTAAACTGGCGTCCATTAATTAGTTTTGATGAAGGCATAAAACGAGCGGTTATCAATAATGTTATTTAAAAGAATTCTGGATATTCTATTGACGCTGATAGCGTTGGTATTTCTAAGTCCGCTAATCTTGACCACTTACCTACTGGTAAAGCTGAGCTCGAAAGGCCCTGTTTTGTATTGGAGTCAACGTGTTGGCCAATACAATCAGCTATTCAGTATGCCAAAATTTCGCTCTATGCGCTTGGGGACACCACAGTTAGCAACACATTTAATGAATCAGCAAAGTGATCCAAACAGCTTTCTTACCCCTGTAGGTAGTTTTATTCGCAAAACAAGCTTAGATGAGTTACCGCAACTATGGAGTGTACTCAAAGGTGACATGTCACTTGTTGGGCCACGCCCTGCCCTTTTTAATCAAGAAGACCTTGTCGCCTTGAGAACTGAATATGGTGTTCATCAATTGAAACCAGGCATTACTGGCTGGGCGCAAATCAACGGACGAGATGAAATCCCGATTCCACAAAAAGTGGCCTTGGATGCTTATTATTTCAATCACAGGTCGTTCAAACTGGATATCAAGATTATTGCGCTGACTATAATCAAAGTGTTAAGACGTGATAACATCACACATTGATTAAAAAATATCCGACATGCTTAAACTACCTTCCAGATTTTTATCGTTACTGGCCTTTTTGCATGACGCAATTGTAATCATTGCCGCCTGGTTGATGGCATTTGCACTACGTTTTAACTTTCACATCCCGGAACAATTTATTGGATACATCTGGGAAAGCCTACCGATCATATTTATTTTCCATAGCGTTGCCTTTTATAGCTTTGGCTTATACAAAGGTGTATGGCGTTTCGCCAGTTTGCCAGACCTAAAACGCATCATGCGTGCAGTTTCTTTTGCTGCTTTACTAAGTGCAACATTTGCATTGCTGGTGCATCCCTCCATTGTCATTCCTCGCTCTGTATTAATTATGAACCCTATGTTATTGCTATTAACCATGGGTGGCAGCCGCTTTATTTACCGTGCCTGGAAAGAGCGCCGCCTGTTTAACAGCATTGCGCTACAGGGTAAACCTGTAATTGTGATAGGCGTAGAAGACACATCGTTTAACCTGATTAAAGAACTAAGCAAAAACCCTGAATGGCGCGTGGTGGCAATGATAGACCCCAGTAATAAACTGATTGGCCGTGAAATCATGCATACCAAGGTCGAAGGCGGCCTGGAGGATATGGCGCAGATTGCAGCGCGCCATGATTGCCAGCATTGCATGATTGCGATGCCGGGTAGCCGACATGAAAAGCGTCGCTTGGCGGTTGAAGCCGCACGTAAGGTAGAAGGCATGGAAGT
>Ga0208514_100167_pt1 | contig 54164 bp, 52 predicted proteins | sample LakWasMet70_HOW9_2_FD_183900 | JGI IMG/M metagenome (GOLD analysis project Ga0208514, IMG submission 183900) | Freshwater sediment methanotrophic microbial communities from Lake Washington under simulated oxygen tension - Sediment Metagenome... | ecosystem: Environmental > Aquatic > Freshwater >...
AAGAGTAAGTCGGGCATTCTTATGGATGTTCATCTGGTTGAGTTCCTTGAGGTTATTGGGGGTTTGGCGATTCCCAGTTTCTCAAACTCAACTCGGATGAACAAATACAACCTATTGGAACTTCACAACTAGCCCTCGTGGATATTGACTATGTAGCTATGTATTTAGTAGCGCTCAACACCACGCGCCGCCAGGTCGGTGGGCCGGGTGCCCCTTCGTCGGCCCCATTTGCGGTTGCCACAAAACCGGCGCACCAACCACCGCGTTGACGCAGCAGCCTCTGTGTACCCAACACATAAATCCGCGAGCGTAGGCCAGAGAAGGGGCACCCGGCCCATCGACCCCGCCATACAAATGCCCAATGGGCAATCTCGGATAATGGCAGCTGGCGCATGGACCCGTGCGCGCCTCATCTGATGCACAAGGTAGCACTTTGAACAATAACCAGCTTGACTTTGCCTTTGTGGCGGACCTTCCCACGATCACCCCGCCACCCAAAAAGCGCGCGGTGCGCGACAAGCCCGCGGCAACGCCGGCGGTTGCATCGTTTTCCACGCCCCGATCGCTCGTCCAGGCACCACTGCAGGCGTCGCCGGAGCGCAACGTGTTGGCCGGCGACCCGGACGTCGAATCGCTGGCCACGGCGCTGGAGGCGCATCCGGATTACCGGGTGCTGCGCCGTCTGCGCCCGCGTCTGGAGTGGGCGAGCGCCCAGGGCCAGGCCGTGTGCCGCATCATCGTGCTGGACACCGAGACCACCGGTCTGGACCAGACGCGTGACAAGATCATGGAACTGGCCCTGCTGCGCGTCGATGTGGACGTGGACAGCGGCATGCCGGTGGGCCCCGTGCAGGTCTACGATGGCCTTGAAGACCCCGGCATGCCCATACCCCGGGAAGTGCAGGACATCACCGGAATTGACGACAGCATGGTGCAGGGCCAGCGGCTCGACGAAGACCGGGTTCTGGCGATGCTGGACGGCGTGGACCTGGTTATTGCCCACAACGCCGGCTTTGACCGCCCGTTTGTCGAGGCCCGTTTCCCGCAGGCCCGGTCAATGGCATGGGCCTGTTCGTTTGCCGATATCAGCTGGAAAGAACAGGGGCGCGGCTCGGCCAAGCTCGAAAGCCTGGCGCGGGACATGGGCTGGTTTTATGACGCACACCGGGCCGAAATGGATTGCCATGCCTTGCTGGCCGTGCTGGCGACCCCTTTGTCCAAATTGGCCCATACCGGGCTGGCCCATCTGATGGCGCAGGCGGGCAAACCCAGCTACCGCCTGCAAGCCACCAACGCACCCTTTGACGCCAAGGACAAACTCAAGGCCCGAGGCTACCGCTGGAGCGCCGAGCAAAAGGTCTGGCACACGCGGGTCGGCGACGGCAAGGCCCTGCAAACCGAATTCGACTGGCTCAAGGAAAATGCCTACCACCAGCGCTCGGCCGTGGTGCAGTTTGAAAAGCTCGACGCGCTGGTGCGCTACTCGACCCGCGCCGGCGAGATGCTGCACCACCAGCTGTAGGCGGCACACCATGGGTAACGCTGCTTACACGGTCGCCAGCATCCAGGTGGCTCGGGCACACCGGGTTGTGATCGACGGGCGCTCCATCCTCACCGCCATCCACAAGACCGCGGTACGGGGCCCGGTTGCCGTGCAGCCCCTGGGCCTGCAGGGCGACGAGCAGGCCGACTTGTCGGTGCACGGGGGCCTGGAAAAGGCCGTCTATGCCTACCCGGCCGAGCACTATGCTTTCTGGCGGGAAGCCCGCCATCACGCGGGTGTTGCCGGCATCGATGACGCCTTGGCGCATGGCTGCATGGGCGAGAACCTGACGTTGAGTGGCCTGCTGGAAACCGATGTCTGGGTGGGTGATGTTCTGCGCTTTCCCCAGTGCGTGCTGCGCGTGGAGCAGCCACGCGAGCCCTGCTATAAGTTCAACGCCGCGATGGGTTTCAACACGGCGGTCAAGGCCATGGCGCAAAGCGGCTTCTGCGGGTTCTACCTGTCGGTGGACACGCCGGGCACGGTGCAGGCGGGGGAGGGGTTTGAGTTGCTGCCTGGGCCGCGCCATGTAAGCATTCCACAGCGCTTTGCGGCCAAGATGTTCAAGCACATGCGCTAACGCAGTGCCTGCGATTGTCTTTTGCCGGAGACCCGGACGTACGCTGGCGCACAGACCGTGCATCGCACACGGCATACGCTGTGGTGGATGAAGCCCACGGAAAATTCAAATGACTTGAAGGCAGGCAATACCCTGACCGATGTACTGGGACAGGCCGAACATGTGAAGGATTTGGTGGAGCAAAGTGCGCAGGAGCTTTCATCCGTCAACACAGGACTTGCGCAAGAGATGGCACAGAGTGGCGAGCCACCGGGGGTCAGGCGGGCGCTGGAAAAGAGCCAGGCGATTGAAGGCAAAGTGCAGGATGCCGCTGACCGGCTTTCCATTGTGAACCTGGCGTTGGAGGCCGAGGTCAGCACGCGCCACATCCTGGAAGCCCAACTGGCCACGGTGACCCACTCTGAGGAGGCAGCGCGCCATGCTGCTCTTCACGACGCATTGACCGATCTACCCAATCGCACACTTTTTGAAAACCGTCTGGAACACGGGTTGGCGCAAGCCAAGCGCCATGACAGAACCTTGGCCGTGATGTTTCTGGATCTGGACGGCTTCAAGAAGGTCAACGATGTGCATGGGCACGACGTGGGTGACCTTGTGCTCCAAACCACGGCGAATCGGCTCAAAGAACATGCACGTGACGATGACACCGTCAGTCGCTTCGGCGGAGACGAATTCCTGTATTTGCTGACAGAAATCGATGGTGACAAGGATGCAGCATTGGTCGCACAGAAAATCGCGAACGCGATCCAGTTGCCTATACCTCTGCCCATCAGTGAACTCATCGTCAAATCCAGTATTGGTATTGCGATTTTCCCCAAGGATGGAACGTCAGCCAGTGCCCTTATCAAGAGTGCCGACACGGCCATGTACAGGGCCAAGCGCAGCGAGCTGGTTTATGCGTTTGCCAGCGAAGGCCAACCGTAAATTCTCACCACCCCACGCCCGCACCGTCCCCATGGCGCGCCGCGTGAAAGAGCTGTTCATCGGCCTCGCTGGCACGGCAAGTACGAACAGCGACGTGTAGAGGATTCGTCCGGCCCGGTTCAGCCCGAGCAGCGCGGAGAGCACAGAAAAAGCGTTCATGGCAAGTTGCACAGCATATGGCAACCTCGTCCGCGCTTCAAGCGTCTAATGCAGAGGCCGTGTTTTGTGAAACGTCAGCGGCGCAGCAGCTACGTCCCCCGCAGTCGCCTTGTTGAGCTGGTTCACAACAGATGTCTTCATCCTGCCCACCACGTGCATTTCGCACGGCTTGCAGTCAAAGCGCAGCGTGAGCTTTTCTTTGCCGTTGATCAGTTGCAGCGGCTCCGCCCGGACCTGACCCTGCACGCCAACCACGCCCTTGGCCTGCTTGGGGCACAGACTCAATGAGAAGCGCACGCAGTGCTTGGTGATCATCAGGCTGACCTCGCCCAGCTCTTCGTTGGCCTCATAGGCGGCGGCGATGACCTTCACGCCGTGGCGGGCGTAGAAGGCGTGGGCGGCCTGGTTGTGCACGTTGGCCAGGTAGCTCAGGCTGTCTTGCGGGTAAGGCACCGGCGGCTCCACCGGAGTGGTGCGGGGCAGGCGCTGCCAGGCTTGGGCGCGCGATGCCTCCAGTGCCTCAATGGCTCCGCGGCGCAGGGCGTTGAGTGTTGATGCAGGCACAAATAGGCCGCTAGCCCTCGTCAGATCTACGTCAAGCGCTTCAAAAATAGTAGCGCCGAGTTTTCCGACCTGGGCGCGGTTGTTGGCGTCGGCGGAGGCCGATTCCTTGGCGCGTTCATGGGGCAGGTCGGTCTGGGCTTCGCCCACACAGCCATTCTCGTCGGTGTAGGCCAGGGCGATGCCGTGTGGTGTGGTGGAGAGTGCCGCCCAGACGCCAATGCGCCGGTCGCTGGATTTCTTGTCCAGCACACGTACCCAGTCCACGTCGCGGTTGCGGTTGACCTCGGTGCCTTTGCGCAGGTCCTTCAGGCCCGCCACGGCGTCCTTGGGGAAGACGCGCCAGCGACCCTTGGCCGCGCTGATGGCCTCGGCCCGGTTGATGGCCAGGCCCACCAGTTCCTTTTGCAGGTCGTAGTAGCACAGGCCGTCGCCGTTGTGCAGCGCCATGGTCCGGTCGGTCAATTCCAGTTCCACCCAGTTCGGGCCGACCTGGGTCACAAAGGCTATGGGCTGGCCGGGGTTCTTGGGCGAGTCAAAGGCGCCAATGTCCTGCTGGCGGCCTTGCACAAAGTAATCGGTGAACTCGCGGTTGAAGTTCTGGTTGGGGTCGGGCGTGAAGGTGAAGGTGGTGCGCCCGCTGCTGGAGCGTGCCATCGGTTGGGCCGAGCCCTGGCGCTCTTCGATCAAGGCGTCCAGAAGCTTGCGGTAATGGGCCGTGATGTTCTTCACATAGCCCATGTCCTTGTAGCGGCCCTCGATCTTGAAACTGCGAATGCCCGCATCCACCAGGGCTGCCAGATTCTCGCTCTGGTTGTTGTCTTTCATGCTCAAGACGTGCTTGTCGTGGGCGACGAAGCGGCCCTTGTCGTCCACCACCTGGTACGGCAGGCGGCAGGCCTGGCTGCACTCGCCGCGGTTGGCGCTGCGCCCGGTGTGGGCGTGGCTGATGTAGCACTGGCCGCTGTACGCCACGCACAGCGCGCCATGCACGAAGAACTCCAGGGTGCAGCTTGTTTCGGCGCGGATGGCGGCGATTTGCTGCAGCGTCAGCTCGCGGGCCAGCACGATTTGCGCCAGGCCGGCATCTTGCAGGAAGCGCGCCTTCTCGGGCGTACGGATGTCGCACTGGGTGCTGGCGTGCAACTGGATCGGTGGAAGGTCCAGCTCCAGCAGGCCCATGTCCTGGATGATGAGCGCGTCCACTCCGGCGTCGTAGAGTTGCCAGGCCAGCGTGCGCGCGCCTTCCAGCTCGTCGTCGCGCAGGATGGTGTTGACGGTGACAAAGATGCGGGCGTTGAAGCGGTGTGCATGGCGCACCAGGCGGGCGATATCGGCAACGCTGTTGTCGGCGCTGGAGCGCGCGCCAAATCCGGGGCCGCCAATGTAGACGGCGTCGGCACCGTGGTCGATGGCAGCGATGCCGATGTCGGCATCGCGTGCCGGGGCCAGAAGTTCGAGTTGGAAATCGAGCAGAGACATGGGGCGATTATCCCAGCAGGCGGGGAGCTGTCGATGCTGGGGCGCCTCGGAGTCTGGGCATCAGAGCGTTCTGCTCCGTGTCCCCCGCCCGCTGCGCGGGCTCCTCCTTGACCTGCGCAGAACGCTCTGCCGCCCAGACTCCGCCTAGGCTTGTACCGCCAGCTGGGTTTGTGTGCCCAGTCCGTCGATTCCTAAGTGCATGGTCTGGCCTGCCCTTAAAAACACTGGTGGTTTGTGTCCCATGCCCACGCCGGGCGGTGTGCCGGTGGAGATCACATCGCCGCTTTGCAGGCTCATGAAGCGGCTCAGGTAGCTGATCAGGAACGGCACCTGATAGACCATGGTGGCCGTGGAACCGTTCTGGAAACGCTTGCCGTCCACCTCCAGCCACATGTGCAGGGTCTGCGGGTCGGGAACCTCGTCGGCGGTGACGAGCCACGGGCCCATGGGGCCGAAAGTGTCGCAGCCCTTGCCCTTGTCCCACGTGCCGCTGCGTTCGATCTGGAATTCGCGCTCGGACACGTCGTTGACGATGCAGTAGCCCGCCACATGCGCCATGGCGTCGGCTTCTGCGATGTAGCGCCCGCCCTGGCCAATGACCACGCCCAGTTCCACTTCCCAATCGGTCTTGACCGAGCCGCGAGGGATTTCGACGTTGTCGTCAGGCCCAACGATGGCGCTGGTCCATTTGTTGAACACCACCGGCTCAGGCGGCACCTGCATGCCGGCCTCGGCCGCGTGGTCGGAGTAGTTCAGGCCGATGCAGATCAGCTTGCCGGTGCGCGCTACGCAGGGGCCCAGGCGCAGGTTCTGTTGCGGCGTGCCATCCACCAAGGGCAGGGTGGACAGGTCCAGGGCGCGCAACTTGGCCAGCGTGGCGGGCAGCAGAACGCTGCCGCCAATGTCATCCACCAAGCCAGAGAGATCGCGTACCCGCCCCTGGGCGTCGAGTGCACCGGGTTTTTCCTGGCCGGGAGGTCCAAAGCGCAGCAGTTTCATGGCGGTTCCGTTTCAAAGAGTCAGTGAGGTGGACGGCTGAATGCAAAAACGCGGCCGAAGCCGCGTTTTCATTGGGGTGCTTGCAGCGATGCTGCGAGCTTATTCGATCTTGGCCTTGGAGCGCAGTTCTTCCTGGAACTTGGCGATCTTCTGCTGTTGCAGCTGCTGGGCGATTTGCGGCCTCACATCTTCGAACTTGGGCAACTGGGCGTCACGGATATCGTCCAGGCGGATGATGTGGTAACCGAATTGGGTCTTGACCGGTGTTTCGGTCATCTTGCCCTTGGTCAGGCCAGCCAGGGCTTCAGAGAATTCCTTGACATAGCTGCCGGGGTTGGCCCAGTCCAGATCGCCACCCTTGGCGCCAGAGCCTGGGTCCTTGGACGATTTCTTGGCGATTTCGTCAAACTTGCCGCCTTTTTTCAGCTTGGCAATGATGGCCTTGGCTTCGTCTTCGGTTTCCACCAGAATGTGGCGGGCTTTGAATTCCTTGCCGGAGTTCTGGGCGGCGAACTTGTCGTATTCGGCCTTGATTTCTTCGTCGGTGACGGGGTTCTTCTTCTGGAAGTCGCCGAACAGTTCGCGGATCAGGATGGCCTGGCGGGCCAGTTCGATCTGGGTCTTGAAGTCTTCGGTAGCGTCCAGGCCACGCACCTGGGCTTCTTGCATGAAAATCTCGCGGGCGATGACTTCGTCCTTGAGTTGACCCTGCATTTCAGGCGATACGGGACGGCCGGAGCGCTTGACCTGCTCGGCCAGTGCGTCCATGCGCGACTTCGGGATGGCTTTTCCGTTCACGATGGCCACGTTCTGGGCCATGGCGGCAGGTGCCAGGGCGGCCAGCAGGGTGGCAGTCGCGAATGCGGACAAAATTTGCTTCTTCATGCGTTTTCCTTCGAGGATGCTCAAAAAATGGGTGCCATTACGGCGGGTCAAACGGGGGTTGTGTTTGGCGAATTCTCGGTTTCAATGGCCAGGGCATGCAGACCCTGGGCAATGAAATCTTGCAGCGCATCATACACAAGGCGGTGACGGGCCACACGGCTCAGGCCTGTAAACAAGTGTGAAGCCACCCGAACGCGGAAATGTGTGCCAAAGCCGGTGCCGTTGGATCCGGCGTGGCCGTTGTGCTGGTAGCTCTCGTCCAGAACCTCCAGGCGGGTGGGCGCCAGGCGCTCCATCAGGCGCGTTTTCAGCTGGTCTGCGGTGGGGCCGGTAGTCATGGTGTGCTCTCTTTTTCGTTAGCATCCTGGGCCCGCAGGTGGGGCGCAATGTACAAGCCTTGCCCAATCAGAAAGGCCAGCGGAAACACGTAGCCCCAGATCTTGAAATTGGCCCAGGCGTCTTCGCTGAAGTAGGTTGCCACGTAAGCATTGCTGATCGCCATGAAGGCGGCGTAAAACACCCACGCCACGTTAAGTTTGTGCCAGACCGGGTCGGGCAGCTCCAGCTGGCTGCCCAGCATGGCCTTCAGGAAACTCTTGCGCATGCCCCAGATGGAGACTGCCAAGGCGATGGCCATGCCTGCGTACAAGACCGTGGGCTTCCACATGATGAAGCGCTTATCGTGCAAGGCCAATGTGATACTGCCAAAAACCAGAATCAGCGCCAGTGTGACCTTGTGCAGCGCCGTCAGCTTTTTGTCGATGGCGTAGACGATGGCCATTTGCAGCACCGTAGCCCCCATCAGCACGGGGGTTGCAAAATAAATGGCTTCGTCTTTGCCTATGCCAAACCAGGCGTGCAGCTTGTAGGCCGCGAAAAACAGCAGGATGGGGAAAAAATCGATCAGTATTTTCATGCAGGGGTGAAGTGTAACGAGGCCGAGTTCATGCAGTAGCGCAGGCCGGTGTCGGTGGGGCCGTCGTCAAACAGGTGGCCCAGGTGGGCGCCACAGTGGCCGCACAGGGCTTCGGTGCGCACCATGCCGTGCGCCCGGTCGACGCGGGTTGCTACGGCGCCTTCTGCAATCGCCTGGTCAAAGCTGGGCCAGCCGCAACCGGCATCGAACTTGGTACCGGCGGTAAACAAGGGCTTGTCGCAGCAAATGCAGTGGTAGGTTCCGTCCTTGTAGTTGTCGGCGTATTTGCCGGTGAAGGGGCGCTCGGTGGCGGCATGGCGCGTCACTTCAAAGGCATGGGGCTCGGCGCCTTTGGCCGCCAGCAGGGCCTTCCATTCGTCGTCGGTCTTGGTAATCGGAAAGGCAGTGGGATGGGTCATGGGATGGCTCTTTGGACGTGGGTTCAGGAACTGCAGCTGATGGAGATGCTGCCCGCCCAGTCGGGCGGGAAGGCCGCAAAGGTCTCCAGCGCGGGGTGTTCGTCAAACGGCCGCTCCAGCACCTGCAGCAATTGTGCTACGACCGCAAAGTCCTTGTTCTGGGCGGCGCGAATGGCCAATTCACCCAGGTGGTTGCGCAGCACGTATTTGGGGTTGGTCTTCAACATCAAACTTGCCGCTAGCCCTCGTGGAGTATCGCTAAGGTGCTCTGAATACTGTAGCAGCCACTGGTCAATGGCGTCCCGGTCCATGAACAGGTCCCGCACCGCCGTGTCCGGCGTGTTCGCGCCGGCTGCTTGCTGGACCCAATGGCTCAGGCGGCGCCAGAAGATGGTGTAGTCCACCCTGTCGGTCGCCATCAGCTGCAGTAGTGCGTCGACCAGGGCGCGTTGGCCGTCGCGCACGGCTGCAAACCCCAGCTTGGGCGCCATGCAGGCGTCAAAGGCCTGCGGGTAGGCCGACTTGAACGTCTCCAGGGCGGCAATGGTCAGATCCTGGTCTTCAATCAGCGGCAGCAGGGCCTGGCCCAGGCAGTAGAGGTTCCAGTAGGCGACATTGGGCTGCTTGTAAAAGGCGTAGCGGCCCTGGTTGTCCGAGTGGTTGCAGATGTGGCCGGGGTCAAAGGCATCGAGAAACTGGAACGGCCCATAGTCGATGGTCAGGCCCAGAATGCTCATGTTGTCGGTGTTCATGACACCATGGCAAAAGCCCACGGCCTGCCATTGCGCCACCATGCTGGCGGTTCGTTCGGTGACGGCTTGCAGAAAGTTGGCGTAGACATTGCCACTAAATTGCGAATGGGGCGTGTCGGTGCGGCACTCGGGGTAGAACCGGTCAATCACATAGTCCGCCAGTTGGCGCAGCTGGGGGTGCAGGCCGTGGTGGCAAAAATGCTCGAAATGCCCAAAACGGATGAAGCTGGGTGCCAGGCGGGTCACTACGGCCGCGGTTTCGGGCCGCTCGCGGTACACCGGGTGGTCGGAGCCGATCACGCACAGGGCGCGGGTGGTGGGCACCCCCAGGGCATGCATGGCTTCGCTGCACAAAAACTCGCGGATGCTGGAGCGCAGCACGGCCCGGCCATCGCCCATGCGGGAGAAGGGCGTCAGGCCCGAGCCTTTGAGCTGGATTTCCTGGGCCACGCCTGCTTCGCCTTCTGGCGGCACTAGCTCGCCCAGCAGCGCGGCGCGGCCGTCGCCCAGCTGTCCGGCCCATACGCCAAACTGATGGCCGCTGTAGACACTGGACAGCGGCTGCGAGCCGGCGGCGATCTGATTGCCGGCCAGGATCTGTTGCCAATGCTCGGACTGCAGCGCTTGCGGTGGCAGGCCCAGCAGGGTCGCCGCTGCGGCACTGTGCCCCACCAGATAGGGCTGTGCCAGGGGCTGTGTGGCCATGGGGGCGTAAAAACCGGGGCCTAAAGTGGCAAAGCTGTTGTTCCAGCGCCAACCGGGAAGGAGTAGCGCAGGGTCATAGGAAGGAGTCTCAAGCATGGCGCCATTGTCTTGCAGCACCGGCAAACCCACAGGAGCAAGGGGTTTACTACTCCAGCAGTCGCGTCAGGGCCGCGTCGTCCAGCACGCGGATGCGGTTCATCGACAAACTGATCACACCCTGCTGCTGCAGCGCGTTGAGCACCCGGTTGGCGGTCTGGCGGGACATGCCGGCCAGGCTGGCGAGTTCGTCCTGCGTCAAATCGAGTTGGCGGGTGCGGTTCCAGAACAGGCGGCTCAGCGACAGGGCGATGCGCTGCTCGGGGCTGCGGGTGCGCCCGGCTTCAATCATGGCCATAGCCTGCGACAGCCGCAAATTCATGCAGCCGACCAAGAACTGGTTGAAGCCGATGCTGGACGCAAACAGCGTGTGAAACGTGGCGCTGGGCAGGCACAGCAGCTCCGTGTCCCGCAATGCCACCACTTCGTAGCGGCGGCATTCGTTTTTCAGGACGGCGCCTTCACCAAACCAGTCACCCGCGGCCACGCCCAAAAAATCCGAACGCCGTCCCTTCGTTGCGCGACCCGAGATCTTCACCAGTCCGTGCAGCACGCCATACCAGCCCTGGGTCGGTTCATTGGCCGGCAGAACCACAGCGCCGCGCGCGGCCGACAGCGTGAAGACCTGGGATGCAATGGCGTCTCGCTCAAGGGCCGGGAGCGCGGTATACCAGCACTGTGCCTGCAAGAATCGTTGGATGGGCGTGTGGGAGACGATGGGAAACATGGGGCCTATTGGACCAGACTGCCCGCATCGGTTGTATGGGCCGTCAAAGTTTTGCGGTACTCCCCGGGGGACACGCCAAACCAGCGTTTGCAGGCGCGAAACACATTGCTCGGGTCCCCAAAACCCAGCAGGTCGGCGATGGTGTTCAGTGGAAGGGATTCCTGAGCCAGGTATTTACGGGCCAGTTCGCAGCGCGCGTCGTCCAGCAGCTGCTGGTACGAGGTGTTTTCAGCCCGCAGGCGGCGCTGGAACGTGCGGTCCGTGAGCGCGAGATGGGCGGCGATGTCTTCCCGGCGCGGCTCTCCCTGGCCCAGGCGCTGCATCACGGCGTCGCGCACCTTGTGGCGGATGCTGGTGGCACCCAGGCCGCTGAGTTGCTCGTCCATGACGCGCTCGTGCAGCGCCAGCATGGCCGGGCTGCGCGAGGGCAGGGGCGTGGCCAGGTCTTCGGCACTCAGCAGCAGTCGGGTCGCGGGCTGTCCGAAGCGCATGGGGCAGTCAAAAGCCAGGCGGTAGGGCTGCTCGCTGACCGGCGGGGGAAAGGCAAACTCGACGGCCATCGCCGGTACCGGCCGCCGGGTCAGCCACTGGCATAGCGCCAGCAACGCCAGCATGCCGTACTCCTGGCGTTGGCGGGGTACGCGCAGGGTATTGCCGGTGTGGCCCAGTACCAGCCAATGGTTGCGCGCGTCAGGCTGCAGGACAAATGTGGCCGCATCGGACACCAGCGCCAGGTAGCGGGCCAGATTTTTCAGGCCGCTGCGCAGGTCGGGGCTGGACAACATGGCGTGGCCTACCACATCAAAGTTCACGTAGCGGTCCACCAGGCTGCGGTCCAGTCCCAACGACGGATTGCCCGACCAGCTGACCGCCAGGTCCCATAGTCGGGTCACGGTATCGGCACCCAAGCGTGCCCCGGGCCGTTCCAGTTCCGCCGGGGCTATGCCGGCACACTGCAGGAGTCTCGGCACATCCAGACCCTGCGACGCAAACATGTCAACAACGCCCTTGACCCAGGTGGATGAACTGCTTCGATTCATTGCAGAAATGGCTCTCCAAAGTCACAAGATTGGATGCGTTGGGATAGCGGCGCATCCAGGGTTGATTCCTAGAATTTCTGCGCCACTCCATCGCATTGCGAGCCGTGGATTTCAATGGATTTCAGTCGTTTGCGCAAGCTGCGAATTACCCCTACGAGGAGACACAACACATGAAAATACAGAAACACATATTGGCAGTCCTGGGTCTTTCAGCCCTCCTGGGGGCGTGCGGGGGATCGGGCGGCACCGTGGAGGTCGACATGAGCCGCAGCACCAGCTATGGCGCCATTGTTGGCAACAACGACACCGCGGGCACGGGCACCTACTCCTGGAAAGGCGTGCCCTTTGCCAAACCGCCAGTGGGCGCCTTGCGCTGGAAGGCGCCTGTCGAGCCCGACAGCTGGAGTGGCCAGCTGGCCACCAAGGCATTCGGCAACGCCTGTCTGCAAAACGGCCGCATCTACGGGCCGGGCGCCAACAACCGCTATGACAGCAGCATTGCCAGCACACTCAACACGCCAGTGGGCAGCGAGGATTGCCTGACGCTGAACATCTGGCGGCCTGCGGGCGACAGTGCCAATCTGCCCGTCATCGTTTTCGTCTACGGTGGCAGCAATATCTCGGGCTATTCTGCCGATCCGGTCTACGATGGTGCGGCCCTGGCCAGGGTGGCCAACGCGGTGGTGGTCACGACCAACTATCGGGTCGGTGTGCTGGGGTTCATGAACTTGCCGCAAATCAAGACCGGCTCCAATGCCGCCGAGGATTCGGGCAATTTTGCGCTGCTCGACATCGTGCAGGCGCTGAAGTTTGTGAAGAAGAACGCAGCCGCATTTGGCGGCAACGCAGACAACGTCACGCTGATGGGGCAATCTGCCGGTGCCATCAACACCTGGGCGTTGCTGGCCTCGCCGCTGGCGGCCGGGCTGTTCCACAAGGCGGTGCCCATCAGCGGCGGCATTTCGCTGGCCAGCAATCTGCCACCCGGCATGCTGCCCACACTGAATCCTGCCAGCACCTATCTGGCGCAGGGCAACGCGCTGTTGGCCAAGCTGCTGATTGCGGACGGCAAGGCCAGTGATACCGCCAGTGCCAGCGCCTACATTGCCACGCAGACCAGCCCACAGATTGCCGACTACCTCCGGGCCAAGCCAGGCAGCACGATCTTGACCACGCTGCTGGTCAACGGCCTGACCGGGTCCGGGCCTATTCCGGATGGCGTGGTGCTTCCCACCAATCCGATCGCAGCCATGGCTGCGGGAAGCTATAACAAGGTGCCGGTGCTGGCCGGCAACACGGCGGACGAGGGCAAGCTGTTCGCGCCATTTTTGACGCTGTTGGGTGGCAAGAATGGCCTCAAAATTTCTGATGCCGATCGCTTCAATCTGATGGCAAATTTCAACCCGGACCTGCCCACAACGCTTACTACGGCCGACATTCTGGATGCCTCCTATCTTCCGGTGACGACACCGGTGACCGGCTTCAATGCCAAGACCGCCTTGCTGGGCAGCGTGTTCACGACGCCCAGTCGCGACAACGTGCTGAACACGCTCATCACGCAGCAGCCCGGCTCGGTGTGGCATTACCAGTTCAACTGGGCGCAGGAGCCTGCTCCCTGGAACGAGGTCTACGGGGCGGCCCATGCCTTTGACCTGCCGTTCCTGTTCGGGAATTTCGGGCCCTCGGTGTTCTCCAACGCCGTGAACAGCACGGCCAACAAGCCCGGTCGCCTGGCCCTGTCGGCGGCGATGATGGCCAGCCTGGGTGCCTTTGCGCGAACCGGCAATCCCAACACCACCACGCTGGGTGTCACGTGGCAACCCTGGCCCAAGAAGCTGGTGCTGGATGCCTCGTTGACGCAGGCCAGCATTTCGGTCCCCTGACCCCGCCTGGTGTCGTCCGGACGACACCATTTGCCTGCACGGGTCTGCGCGCGCAGACTCGCGTTCGTTGTTGGCGCTGAATCAGCAATCAAAATAATATGGAGACGGCAATGCGTATGCAATCGCGAATTTTCGCCAGGCTGCTGGGGCTGGCTGTGTGTGTTGTCATGCATGGCGCGCATGCCGCGGAGCCGGGCGTTACCGACACCGAAATTCTGCTGGGTCAGCCGGCCGCGCTGAGCGGCCCTTTGGCAGAATTGGCGCCCGATATCGTCAATGGCTCCAAGGTGTATTTCGACGGCGTCAACGACAAGGGCGGCATCTACGGACGCAAGATCCGCATCCTGACCATGGACGACGGCTACGTGGTGGCCAACACCGTCAAGGTCGTGAGCCACATGATTGAAAAGGAGCCGGTGTTCGCGCTGATGAACATGACCGGCACCTCCAACGTGGCGGCTGTTCTGCCGCTGCTGGAAAAGGAGAATCCTCCGTTGCCCCTGGTTGCGCCTTTCACCGGGGCCGACCTGATGCGCACGCCCCCCATCAACCACATCTTCAACGTCCGCGCCAGCTATGGCGATGAAACCGAGAAGATGGTGCAGCACCTGACAACCTTGGGTACCCAACGGATTGCGGTGTTGTGGAGCAACAATGGTTTTGGCAAGGACGGGCTGGCCGGTGTCCAGAGGGCGCTGGACAAGCGTGGTCGACAGGTCTATGCCGATGCGCCCATCGAACAAAACGCGTCGGACACCGACAAGGCGGTGGCCGCGTTGTACGACAAGCGTCCCGAGGCCATCATCATGATCACGGCGGGCGCACCCACGGTAAGTTTCATCAAGAGCTACAACAAGGTGCGCAAGGGCATGCATTTTTACACCCTGTCCGTGATGGGCACCCAGGCCACGCTGCGCGCCCTGGGGGCTGATGGTGTGGGCGTGGTGGTCAGTACCGTCGTGCCCTTTCCGTGGGATTTCACGCATCCCCTGGCCAGGGAGTACCGTGCTGCCATGCAAAAGGCGGGCTACACCAATTTGTCTTTCCTGGGGCTGGAAAGTTACATCAATGCCAAGGTTTTGGTCGAAGGACTGCGACTGGCCGGCCGGGATCTGAATCGCACCAGGTTTGTTGCCGCGCTGGCCGGCATGAAACACCTGGACCTGGGCGGCTTCGCCGTGGGTTTCAGCAAAGATTCGCGCCAGGGTTCGCGATTCGTGGGCTTGACCATGGTCAGTCCGGGTGAGAAATTCACCAAGTGACAGCTGTCGCGCAGGTACTTTTTGACACTTCCCTTTTGCCTACAAGCTACTATGATTCATTTTCGTAACCATCGCCACAAGGAGTATCCATGTTAGGGTTAATGCAAAGCCAGCAACTGCTGATTTCGTCGCTGATCGAGTTTGCCGAACGGCACCATGGCGAGGCAGAGGTGGTATCGCGACGGGTCGAAGGCGACATCCACCGCTACACCTACAAAGAAGTGGCGGCGCGTGCGCGCCAGGTGGCCAATGCGCTGGACAAAATGGATCTGGCCTTCAGCGACCGTGTTGCGACATTGGCCTGGAATGGATACCGCCATCTGGAACTGTATTTCGGTGTGAGCGGCACCGGGCGTGTTTTGCACACCCTCAATCCCCGCTTGCATCCGGACCAGATCGTGTGGATTGCCAACCACGCGGAAGACCAGGTGCTGTGCTTTGACATGACGTTCTTGCCCATTGTCAAGGCCGTGCACAGCCGTTGCACCACGATCAAGCATTTCATCGCCCTGTGTGACGCTGACGCGCTGCCGGCTGACACCGGTATCCCCGGGCTGCAGAGCTACGAGGCTTGGATCGGCAAGCAGCCGACGGCCTACGCCTGGCCGCAGTTTGATGAAAACTCGGCATCCAGCATGTGCTACACCAGCGGCACCACGGGCAACCCCAAGGCCGCGCTGTACAGCCACCGCTCGACCATGCTGCACGCCTATGCCGTGGCCATGCCCGATGTGATGTGCGTGAGCGCACGTGACTCCATCCTGCCGGTGGTGCCCATGTTCCACGTCAATGCATGGGGCATTCCCTACACCGCCGCAATGACCGGCGCCAAGCTGGTGTTTCCGGGTCCGGCGATGGACGGCAAATCGATTTATGAGCTGATCGAAGGCGAGAAGGTGAGCTACGCCGCCGGCGTGCCTACGGTTTGGCAGATGATGCTGGGCCACATGCAGAGCAACAACCTGCGCTTCTCCACGCTCAAGCGCACGGTCATTGGCGGCTCGGCCTGCCCACCGGCCATGATTACGGCTTTCAACGACCTATACGGTGTCGAGGTGTTGCATGCCTGGGGCATGACTGAGCTGTCGCCGCTGGGCACCCTTTGCACACTGAAAAACAAGCATCTGGAGCAGAGTGCGGAAGAGAAGATGAAGGTACGCCTCAAGCAGGGGCGCGGCATTTTTGGCATCGACATGAAGATCGTTGGCGACGACGGCAAGGAGCTTCCCTGGGACGGCAAAGCCTATGGCGACCTGTTGGTCAAGGGCCCATGGGTCATCTCCGAATACTTCAAGGGCGAGGGTAGTTCACCCCTGGTCGATGGCTGGTTTCCGACCGGCGACGTCGCCACGATTGACCCGGATGGATACATGCAGATTACCGACCGCAGCAAGGACGTGATCAAGTCCGGCGGCGAGTGGATCAGTTCCATTGATGTGGAAAACGTGGCCATGGCGCACCCGGCCGTCGCCATGGCAGCCTGTATCGGCATGAAGCATCCCAAGTGGGATGAGCGCCCCATCATTGCCGTGGTCAAGAAGCCGGGTGCGGAAGTCACGCGGGAGGAGTTGATCGCGTTCTACGAGGGCAAGACCGCCAAGTGGCAGATTCCCGATGACGTGGTGTTTGTAGAGGCCATTCCATTGGGCGCCACCGGCAAGATGCAGAAGATCAAGCTGCGTGAACTGTTGAAAGACTACCAGTTGCCGACTGCGTGACCGGGGCTGGGATCGTAGTCACCTTGGCGATATGGCATGGGTGGAAACCCTTGCCCTGAATCGCCCATTAGCTTGTACTCTTCAGACGTGTGATGAATTTTTATAGGAGATAGTGAATGAAATTTGCTTTTAAGTTGGTTGCCGCTGCTTCTGTCGTGTTGTGTGCCCAAACTGCCATGGCCCAAAAGGGTGAGACAGTCAAGATCGCCTGGATTGATCCATTGACCGGCCTGATGGGCCCAGTGGGTTCCAATCAGCTGAAAAGCTTCCAGTTCTTTGCCGAAAAGTTCAGCCAGTCCAATCCGGCTGGCGTCAAGTTTGAAGTCGTGGGCCTGGACAACAAGCTAAGCCCGACCGAGAGCTTGAATGCGCTCAAATCGGCGGTGGACCAGGGCGTTCGCTACATTGCCCAGGGCAATGGATCGTCTGTTGCAGGTGCATTGATCGATGCAGTGAGCAAGCACAACGAACGTAACCCCGGCAAGGAAATCATTTTCCTCAACTACGCAGCCGTGGACCCAGACTTCACCAACAGCAAGTGCAACTACTGGCACTTCCGTTTTGATGCCGATACGTCCATGAAGATGGAAGCGCTGACCACGTTCATGGCCGACAAGAAGGACATCAAGAAGGTCTACTTGATGAACCAGAACTACTCGCACGGTCAGCAGGTTGCGAAATTTGCCAAGGAAAACCTGGCACGCAAGCGTCCTGATGTCCAGATCGTGGGTGAAGACCTGCACCCACTGGCCCAGGTTCGCGACTTTGCGCCGTACATTGCCAAGATCAAGGCATCCGGTGCGGATACGGTGATTACCGGCAACTGGGGCTCTGACCTGTCCTTGTTGATCAAGGCGGCCAACGAAAGTGGTTACGACGGCAAGTTCTATACCTATTACACCGGTGTCACGGGGACGCCAACCGCCTTGGGCACCAATGCAGCGGGTCGCGTGTACCAGGTTGCGTACGCCCACTACAACATGGGTGGCCAGATGGACAAGTGGATGGGCGAGTTCAAGACGAAGTTCAACGACGACTTTTACACCGGTTCCATCATCACCATTTATTCCATCTTGGGCGAAGCCATGGCCAAGGCCAAATCCACTGACCCGGTCAAGGTGGCTGCGGTCATGGAAGGCATGAAGTTCAAGAGCTTCAATGGTGAGGTCGAGATGCGCAAGACAGACCACCAGTTGCAGCAGGCCCTGTTCATGACCGTGTGGCAGAAGGCGGACAAGAAGTTCCCCTACAGCCCGGAGAACACCACCATGACACTGGCGCCCGTGAAGACGTATGAGCCCTATGTGGCCAGCACGCCAACCAGCTGCCAGATGAAGCGTCCCGGCTAAGCTCACACCGGTAGCACCGGTCTCAGGCCCGATTGATGTATATGCGGTCGGGCCTTTCTTTTGAACGTTGGGATACTGGCGTTGTTGCGGTCGAAAGGTAGTTGTCGATGGAGTTTTTCATCATTTCCACGCTGAACGGGTTGAGCTACGGACTACTGCTGTTCATGCTCAGTGCTGGTTTGACCCTCATCTTCAGCATGATGGGTGTGCTCAACTTTGCGCACGCCAGCTTCTACATGGTGGGCGCATATGTGGGCTACACCCTGTCGGGTGTGTTGGGGTTTTGGCCTGCACTGGTAATAGCGCCGGTGGTTGTTGGAGCATTGGGTGCCCTTTTCGAGCGTCTGGCGTTGCGCCGCGTGCACAAGTATGGCCACGTCGCCGAACTGTTGATCACGTTCGGGCTGTCCTACATCATCTATGAACTGGTGCAGCTCCTTTGGGGCCGTACCGCGCTGGAATTCAATCCGCCCGAGAGCCTGCGTGGCCCTGCTTTCACGCTGATCAACCACGCGGTCAATGGCCTGAGTCTGGTCTGGGGCGGCGCGTCGGCCGAGCTGTGCAGCGCGGCCGATGCTACGGTGCGCGTGGTCTGCTCGCCTTTTCCGCTGACCCGCGCCTTCATGATGTTCGTCGCCTTGCTGATGCTGGTGAGCCTGTGGCTGCTGTTGACCCACACCCGCGTGGGCCTGGTGATCCAGTCCGCGCTGACACATCCCCACATGGCGGAATCCCTGGGGCATAACGTGCCGCTGGTGTTCATGCTGGTGTTTGGAGCCGGCACCGGGCTCGCGGGTCTGGCCGGAGTCATTGGTGGCAGTACCTTTGTCACCGAGCCATCCATGGCGGGCACCGTGGGGTCGATCATTTTTGTGGTGGTGGTGGTCGGAGGTTTGGGGTCACTGTCGGGCGCATTTCTGGCGTCGCTTCTGATTGGAGTGATTCAGACCTTCGCGATCGCGTTCGACTACTCGGTCCTGACCGTCATGGAGCAGGCCGGACTGAAGATTGGCGATGCACTGCGCAGCAGCTCGGTTGCACAACTCACCCTGTCGCAGGTAGCGCCTATCCTGCCCTACCTGTTCCTGGTGTTGATTCTGATATTTCGCCCCAGGGGCCTATTGGGCAAGCGGGAAGGTTAAGCGGGTATGAAATCTATGAAAACGGGGCGCGTGGTCGTATGGGGCCTCTTTGCGCTCGTCTTATTGCTGGCCCCTAGCGTATTTGACAGTGGTTTGTCGGTCACCATGTTGTCCCAGATGGGCATTGCCATCATTGCCTGCCTGTCGTTCAACATGCTGTTGGGCCAGGGCGGCATGTTGAGCTTTGGCCATGCGGTCTACACCGGGTTGGGTTCTTATATGGCCATCCATGCCCTCAATGCGGTGGGGCGCGGCAGTCTGCCGATACCCGTCAGCGCCGTGCCTCTGGTGGGCGGGCTGGCTGGTATGGCGTTTGCCGTGCTGTTCGGGTTTGTCACCACGCGCAAGTCAGGCAACACCTTTGCCATGATTACGCTGGGCATGGCTGAACTGGTGTTTGCCATGTCGTTGATGTTTTCGGACTTCTTCGGTGGTGAAGCGGGGGTCTCGGGCAACCGCGTCATCGGTCAACCGTTCATGGGCATCAACTTTGCATCGGCCTCGCAGGTGTACTACCTGATTGCGGCTTACACCTTCGTGTCGGTGGCACTGATGTTTGCTTTTACCGGTACGCCCTTGGGGCGCATGCTCAACGCGGTGCGTGACAACCCGGAGCGTGTCGAGTTCATTGGCTACAACCCCCAGCGCATTCGCTACACGGCGTTCATCATCGCCGGGTTTTTTGCCGGCATTTCGGGCGGCCTGGCAGCGCTGAACTTCGAGATCGTGACTGCCGAAGTCGTGGGGGCTGGCCGCTCGGGCGCTTACCTGCTGTTCACCTTTCTGGGTGGTGCCACGTTCTTCTTCGGCCCCATCATTGGTGCGGTGCTGATGGTGCTGGCGTTTGTGCTGCTCAGCGAGTTGACCAAGGCCTGGCTGCTGTACCTGGGGTTGACGTTCCTGTTCATGGTCATGTATGCGCCAGGCGGGATTGCCAGCCTGATCATGATGAACCTGCGCGTGGCCAAGTTTGGCAAGCTCAAAGGCTTGTGGTCCACCTACCTTGCGATGGCCGTTACCGGATTGACGGGCCTCTTTGGTGTGGGCGCTATTCTGGAAATGGTCTACCACCGCAAGCTCAACGCGACCCTGGGTTCCGAGCTGCATTACCTGGGTGCCACGCTGGACGCTTCCAGTGTCGGTAGCTGGCTGGGCATGGTCGCCGTGATGGCGGTAGGCCTGGGTTTGTTCGAGATGGTGCGCAGGAGGTTCATCAAACAGTGGGGCCTGATACAGGAAGATATTGAGAGTGAACTCAAGCGAAGGGAGGCCCTATGAGCTCCACTAACCAGGCCACAACAACTCCCGCGTTGGAGTTGCGGGATTTGCGCAAGAGTTTCGGCAAGTCGGAGATTATTCGGGGTGTCAACCTGGCGGTGCGTGCGGGTGAGCGGGTTGCGGTGATTGGCCCCAATGGCGCTGGAAAATCCACGCTGTTCAATCTGATCAGCGGCCGTTTCGAGGCCAGCAGTGGCGATGTCATCCTGCACGGCGAACGCATCAATGGACTCAAGCCGTTCGAGATCAACCGCAAGGGCCTGTCGCGCAGCTTCCAGATTACCAACATCTTTCCACAACTCAGTGTGTTCGAGAACCTGCGTTGCAGTGTGCTGTGGAGCCTTGGCTACAAATACACATTCCTGAAGTTTCTGGTCAATCTGGACGACGCCAACGCCCGGGCCAAAGAGTTGATGGAAATGATCAACCTGGACAAGAAGCGCGACGTGCTGGCCGTCAACCTCACGTATGCCGAACAGCGTGCGCTGGAGATTGGCATCACCATTGGCGGTGGCGCCAGCGTGGTGTTGCTGGACGAGCCTACGGCCGGCATGAGCCGCAGTGAAACCACGCGTTTCATTGCCCTGATCAAGTCGGTGACCGAAGGCAAGACGCTGTTGACTGTCGAGCACGACATGGGCGTGGTGTTTGGACTGGCCGACCGGATTGCGGTGGTGGTCTATGGGGAGGTCATTGCTTTTGACACCCCTGATGCTGTGCGGGCCAATGCCAAGGTACAGGAGGCGTATTTGGGTTCGTCGGTGGCCGACGCACAGGCGGGAGGACACTGAGATGCTGAAGGTTTCGAATCTGAATGCCTTTTATGGCAAAAGCCACGTACTGCACGGCGTGGACATGCACGTCAACGCGGGCGAAATCGTGGCATTGTTGGGCCGCAATGGATCGGGTCGTTCCACGACCGCCAAGTCCATCATGGGTCTGGTCGATTGCAGGGGATCGGTCCTCTGGCAAGGCAAGGAGTCGCTGGGCAAGAAGACCTACGAGATCGCCCACCTGGGCTTGGGATACGTGCCCGAGAGCCGGGACATTTTCCCCAAGCTCACGGTGCACCAGAACCTGTTGCTTGGACAAAAGAGCGGCAAGAAGAGTCCCCGCTGGTCTTTTGACGACATGTACAAGATGTTTCCTCGCCTGAAGGAGCGCGAGCATACCGAGGCAGGCGTACTGTCTGGCGGCGAGCAGCAGATGCTGACGTTGTGCCGCACGCTGATGGGTGACCCGGATCTCATCATCATCGACGAGCCGACTGAAGGCCTGGCACCCAAGATCGTGGAACTGGTGGCCGAGTACCTCAAGGAATTGCGCAAGCGGGGCATTTCGGTCCTGCTGATCGAACAGAAGCTCACCATTGCCATGCACATATCGGACCGCTGCCTGGTCATGGGACACGGGCACATCGTGTTCGAGGGCACGCCGGATGAACTGCGCGCCAATCAGGCTATCCGCAAGGAATGGCTTGAAGTCTAGTTTGTCCCAACCGTGACAAGCGGCCTTTTCAAAGCCACAAAACCTCCTACAATTAAAATCGAACGATCGTTCTATTTTGGTTGTTCCCCCATTACTTTCGAGGAATCCCAGCATGACTGCCCAATACCAAGTCCATGGTGACGTCGCCATCATTACGCTTAACAACCCACCGGTCAACGGCTTGGGTTTGTCCACCCGCCTGGGCATTACCGACGGTATGGCCCAGGCCAACGCGGATGCTGCCGTCAAGTCCATCATCATTACCGGTGCGGGCAAAGCCTTTTCGGGCGGCGCTGATATCAAGGAATTCGGATCTCCCAAAGCGGGCCAGGAGCCCAACCTGCTGAGCGTCATCAGCGTGCTGGAAAACTCCGCCAAGCCCGTGATTGCAGCCATCCATACCGTGGCCATGGGCGGCGGGCTGGAGTTGGCCCTGGGTTGCCACTACCGTATCGCGGCACCCGGCACCAGCGTGGCTTTGCCTGAAGTCAAGCTGGGTCTGATTCCGGGCGCCGGTGGTACCCAACGCCTGCCCCGCGTGCTCGGCGTGGAAGCGGCCCTGAACATGATTGTCAGTGGCGAGCCGGTCAAGAGCGAAATGCTGGCCATGCTGCCCGGCCAGAAGCTGTTTGACAAGATGTCCGCGTCTGCCGAATCCCTGGCCGAAGAGGCCCTGGCGTTTGCCCGTTCGGTGGCCGATGTGCGCCCTTTGCCTTTGGTGCGTGACCTGAAGTGCCGCCATCCCCAGGGCGATGCCTACTTCCAGTTTGCCCGCAACATGGTCAAGGGCATGTCCAAGAATTTTCCCGCGCCCGCCAAGTGCGTGGACATCGTGGAAATCGCCACCAAGAAGAAGTTTGACGACGGCATGGCGGCCGAGCGCGACATTTTCCTGAACCTCATGCTCACGTCCGAGAGCAAAGCCCTGCGCCACCTGTTCCTGGCCGAGCGTGCAGCGTCCAAGATTCCGGATGTGCCTTCTGACACGGCGCAGCGCGCCATCAACTCCATCGCCGTCATCGGCGCCGGCACCATGGGTGGCGGCATTGCGATGAACTTCCTGAACGCCGGCATCCCCGTCAAGATGCTGGAAATGAAGCAGGAAGCGCTGGACCGCGGCGTGGCCACCATCCGCAAGAACTACGAAGCCCAGGTCAAGAAGGGCAAGTTGAAGCAGGACAAGTACGACCAACGCATGGCCCTGTTGACCACCACGTTGAGCTACGACGACCTGACCGGTACCGACATGGTCATTGAGGCCGTGTTCGAAGAAATCGGCGTCAAGGAAGCCGTGTTCAAGGAACTGGACCGTGTCATGAAGCCCGGCGCGATTCTGGCCTCCAACACCTCCACGCTGGACGTGGACAAGATCGCATCCTTTACCAAGCGCCCGCAAGACGTGGTCGGCTTGCATTTCTTCAGCCCCGCCAACGTCATGAAGCTGCTGGAAGTGGTCCGCGGCAAGGAAACCGCCAAGGATGTGATGGCCACCGTGATGTCGGTCGCCAAGAAGATCCGCAAGACGGCCGTGGTATCGGGCGTGTGCGACGGCTTCATCGGCAACCGTATGATCGAACAGTATGGCCGCCAGGGTGGCTTCCTGCTGGACGAAGGCTGCACCCCCGCCCAGGTCGACAAGGCCATGGAAAAATTCGGAATGGCCATGGGCCCGTTCCGCATGGGTGACCTGGCGGGCAACGACATCGGCTGGGCTATCCGCAAGCGCCGCTACCAGGAAAAGCCAAACATGAAGTACAGCAAGACCGCTGACCTGTTGTGCGAAAAAGGCCGCTTTGGCCAGAAGACCGGTGCCGGCTGGTACGACTATGTCGCCGGCAAACGCGACGCCATTCCGAACGCCGAAGTGGTGGCCATGATTGAAGAGCACCGCAAGGCGCTGGGCATCACACCGCGCAAGATTTCGGACGAGGAAATCGTGCAGCGTCTGGTGTTCAGTCTGGTCAACGAAGCCGCCCACATTCTGGAAGAAGGCATTGCCAACAAGGCCAGCGACATCGACATCGTCTACATCTTTGGCTACGGCTTCCCGGCGCACCGCGGCGGCCCCATGAACTATGCCGACCAGGTGGGCCTGTTCAATGTGGTGCAAGCCATGAACCGCTTTGCGCTGAACCCGCTGGACGATGCCCAGTTCTGGAATCCAGCACCTTTGTTGGCCCGACTGGCCGCTGAAGGCAAGACCTTCAACTAAGCGATCCGGCTATTTACCGAACAAGGAATCACCATGACATCCGCAGTTATTGTTTCTACCGCCCGCACCCCCCTGGCCAAGAGCTGGAAGGGTTCCTTCAACATGACCCACGGCGCCACACTGGGCGGCCACGCTGTCGAGCATGCCATCAAGCGCGCCGGCATTGAAGCCGCCGAGGTGGACGACGTCATCATGGGCTGCGCCACACCCGAAGGCGCCACAGGTGCCAACATCGCCCGCCAGGCCGCCTTGCGCGCCGGTTGCCCCGTCACCGTGTCGGGCATGACCATCAACCGGTTCTGCTCGTCGGGCCTGCAAACCATCGCAGTGGCCGCACAGCGAATCATTGCCAACGAAGGCGACATCTATGTGGCCGGCGGTGTGGAAGCCATCTCCTGCGTACAGCAAGAAATGAACCAGCACATGCTGGCTGACCCCTGGCTGGTCAAGAACAAGCCCGAGATCTACTGGAACATGCTGCAAACCGCCGAGAACGTGGCCAAGCGCTACAACATCAGCCGCGACGCCATGGACGAATACGGAGCCGCCAGCCAGCAGAAGGCTACCGCAGCCTTGGCCGCCGGCCTGTTCGCCGCAGAAATCGCACCCATCACCGTCACCATGGGCGTGGCCGACAAGGTCATGGGCCTGACGACCAAGCAGGTCACCGTCAGCAACGACGAAGGCATCCGCGACGGCACCACCAAAGATGGCATCAGCGGCCTGCGCTCCGCCGTTCCCGGTGGCCTGATCACGGCCGGCAACGCCAGCCAGTTCTCCGACGGCGGCGGTGCCGTGGTTGTGATGCACGAAAAGATTGCCGAGCAGAAAGGCCTGAAGCCTCTGGGCCGATTCCTGGGCTTTGCAGTGGCCGGTTGCGAGCCCGATGAAATGGGCATTGGCCCCGTGTTCGCCATCCCCAAGGTGTTGGCACGCCTGGGCCTGAAGGTCAGCGACATCGACTTATGGGAGCTGAATGAAGCCTTTGCCGTGCAGGTCATCTACTGCCGCGACAAACTGGGCATCCCCGGTGACAAGCTCAACGTCAACGGTGGCGCCATTGCTGTGGGTCATCCTTACGGGGTGTCCGGCCAGCGCCTGACCGGCCATGCGCTGATCGAAGGCAAGCGTCGTGGCGCCAAGCGCGTCTGCGTCACCATGTGCATCGGCGGCGGCATGGGCGCTGCGGGCATTTTTGAAGTGCTGTAAGGCAAACCCCGCACCGCAACGGTGTGGGTGGTCTGCGGTCGATTCGATGCGGTCTGGTCGTCACTAGCTATCAAATAGATAGCTACTAACGACCATTCCGCGAGGGCTACAGCATGTTTTTACTACAAGAACATCTGTGCAAGCCGCAACAATACCCAATACGGGTATACATATCCCCCAAAGAAAACAGTGGTAGCCCCGGTCTGCGAAGGCGGTATGGGCCCTGTTTTTTGCGCCACCAAGGGTTTCTACCGAAGGGGCAGTGGGTCGGATGGTTTTAGCATTGGGCCCTTATATATAAGGACTTAATGATGAAGACGCCTCATATTTTGTTGGTGGTAGCCGGACTGGTGGGTGCATCCGGATGGGTTCAGGCCCAGTCGATGGACCCTTTGCAGGTGCGCAGCATGGCCGCATCGTGCGCCAATTGCCATGGCACGCACGGCATTGCGGAGGCGGGCAACGAGTCCCTGGCGGGCGTCAACAAAGACGAGTTGCTGAAGAAAATGCTGGATTTCAAGACCGGCAAAAAGCCCGCGACCATCATGCACCAGCTCTCCAAGGGTTATTCCGACGAGCAGTTGGCCGCCTTGGCCAGCTATTTTTCAGCCTTGAAGAAATAAGGGGAGCATGATCATGATGCAACGTCGGCAATTTGTACAAAGCGTGGGTGCAGCGGGTGCCCTGGGAGCGATGGGCCTGGTCACCGGTTGTGCCAGCACACCGGGTGGAAAGGGCCCCAAGGTGGTGGTGGTGGGAGGCGGGTATGGCGGTGCCACCACGGCCAAGTATGTGCGCATGTGGTCGGACTACGGGATCGACGTCACGCTGGTGGAACCCAGTGCTGCTTTCATTTCGTGCCCCCTTTCCAATCTGGTGCTGGGTGGCAGCAAGACCATGGCCGACATCACCACACCGTACGACAACCTGGTGAAGCGCCATGGTGTGCGCTGGGTGCAGGACATGGCAGTTCGCATTGACCCGGACAAGCGGATCGTGGTGCTCGCCAAGGGTGGCGAGCTGCCGTATGACAGGCTGATCCTGTCGCCCGGCGTGGACTTCATGTGGGACATGTTGCCCGGCATGGCCACTGCCGGTGCAAAAGACAAGGTGCTGCACGGCTGGAAAGCCGGTGCCCAGACCGCTGCCCTGCGCCAGCAGCTCGAAGCCATGCCCGACGGAGGTGTGTTCGCCATGTCCATTCCGCTGGCACCCTACCGCTGCCCCCCAGGGCCGTATGAGCGTGCCTGCCAGGTGGCCAGCTATTTCAGCAAGGCCAAGCCCAAGAGCAAGGTGTTGATACTGGATGCCAATGACGACGTCACCTCCAAAGGGCCGCTGTTCAAGAAGGCCTGGAAAGACCGCTATGACGGCATCATCGAATACCGCCCCAAGCACAAGGTGGTCGATGTGGACGCCGCCACCAACACGCTCAAGTTTGAGTTCAATGACGATTTGAAGGCTGCGGTGCTGAATGTGATTCCGGACATGCGAGCCGGTGACATTGCCGTCAAGACCGGGCTGGCGACCGCCAACAAGCGCTGGTGCGAGGTGGATTTCCTGACTTTCGAATCCATCGCCGTCAAGAACATCCATGTGCTGGGCGACTCCATACAGATAGCCCCGGCCATGCCCAAGTCCGGCCACATGGCCAACCAGCACGGCAAGACCTGTGCCGCCGCCGTGGTGGCGCTGTTGACCGGCAAGCAGCCCAATGCCATGCCGATCTACAACAACGCCTGCTACAGCTTTGTCAGCGCAGAGGATGTCGTGCACGTGACCAGCGTGCACCGCTACGACGCCGACAAAAAGACCATGCTGCCGGTGGCCGGCGCGGGAGGGGTATCCAGCGCTGCCAATGAGCTGGAAGGCCGCTACGCAATGGCCTGGGCCCGCAATATCTGGGCCGATACGCTGGCATGATCAGATTACTGGCCCGTTGGATGGCTGCGGTGGCTTGCGCCGCCCTGGCCAGCAGCGCCTGGGCGCAGGCCGATGAGGCACGTGCCAAGAAAATCGTAAATGGTGTCTGCTTTCTGTGCCATGGGGCCGAGGGTGAGTCGTCCAGTGAAGTGTTTCCGCGCCTGGCGGGGCAGCACTGGGAATATGTCGCCAAGCAGCTCGACAACTTCAAATCCGGCAAGCGCAAAAGTACCGCCATGGCCGACATGGCTGCCAAGCTGACACCTGATGAAATGCTGGCCCTTGGGCGTTATTTTGAAAAACAGACGGTTGTCTCCGAGCCCGCCAAAGACAGCGCCCTGGCAGCCGTTGGCAGCTATATCTACCAGCGCGGCAACCCGTATAGCGGCGTGGCGGCGTGCGCCAGCTGCCACGGACCGGGTGCGCTGGGTACCACCCAATTGCCCAGACTGGCGGGACAGTTTGCGCCCTACATTGAGGCGCAACTGAAGCAGTTCAACCAGCGCGAACGCACCAATGACAACGCGGTCATGCATTCCATCGCCAGCAAGATGACGGCACTGGAGATGGCCGCAGTGGCGGAATACCTCGCCGCCAAATAAGCCATCAGCGCGCGTCGGGGCTCAGGTCGCCCTGGCCGCGCTGGGTTGGCCAACGCTGGCGGGCTCAGCCGTCTGTTGCCCATCAAGAAGCCGGTCCGTCAAGCCTGCTCCTGCCCACATGCCCAGAAGCGTCATCCAGGCGGTCAGTGCGAAGATCGACCCGCCTGTCATGCCGGCGCCCACCGCGCAGCCGCCGGCCAGCATCGACCCGAATCCCATCAAAATGGCGCCGGCTATGTAGCGGGTCATGCTGTAGCCGTCCTTGAAGCCTTCGAGCTTCAGGTCGCGCCCCAGCCAGGCGCCCAGGAATGAGCCTGCAAATACGCCAGGCAACAGACCAAAATCGAAACCGATGCGGGGCGCAGGAGACGACAACACCCGCATCAACCATTCCGCGGACGGGCCGCTAAAGGTCAAACCTTGTATTGGAATGGGTTCAAAGGATTGTCTGGATACGGCGTAGCTGAACCACCATGCCGCTGCCACCGTCAGGCCCACGCCCATGCCGCCCAGCCACATCCATGCACTGCGCCGAGGACTTCTCCACGAAAAATACAGCGCCGCAACCAGCCAGACCAGGCCTGCCACCAGACCGCCCCAACTCCCGACTCCCGTGATGGCTAGCAGATCGCGGGATGCACCGGCCTCTACCGTCCACCATCCACTGATGATGGCGCGCAATGGTGCCAGCGCGCCCGACAGCGAGGCCTGAGCCGTGACCGCAAAGATGAGACCCGAGAGCAGGGCGCGCAGGTTGCCGTTGGCCGACAGCACCAGCAAGCGGCTGGCGCAGCCCCGTGTCATGATCATGCCGGTGCCGAAGAGCAGGCCACCAATGGCCGCGCCCGACAGGCTGCCGCGCGTGGCGATCTGGCGGGCCGTGCTGATGTCCAGTTGGTGGGTCAGCAGCAGTGCCTGCACGGCAACGACGGCGGTGGCAAAGGCAAACAGCCAGACCGACAGTTTTTCGCCGAAGTTGCGGTGCCAGAACTCGATGACCGCCGCGCGCAGGCAAAAGCGTGAACGTTGTGCGCAAAATCCGAACAGCGCACCGATGACAGCACCGCCCAGCGCCAGCACGGTGCCGTCGCCCAAGCGTTCCAGAATGCTTGCCAGATCCACTGCGTTCCCCAATAATTCCGCAAACGCTTATATTACTGCCAAGTGCGCCCCGTGTGTCGATATCCGATCCCCCGTCGCCCTGCAAGGAAGAACATGCCATTGTTTGCTCAGAAACTGTTTCTCTTGAACCGCTGGCGTCACGTCCTGGCGAGCTGGCTGGGCCTTGTCTGCGTGGCCGGCCTGGCGCACGCGCAAGAATCTGCGCAGGGACCTGCGATGGTGGTGCATCAGGTGTCGGCGTCGTCCTGGTATGTGGAGGGGCACAGCGCCCTGGGAACGCCTGCCAATCAGAACTTCATCTCCAACGCTGCGTTTGTGGTCACGCCGGCGGGCGTGGTCGTGGTGGACGCGCTGGGCTCACCGGCCTTGGCAGAGCGGCTGCTGGCAGAAATCCGCAAGATCACCCCCCAACCCGTGACCCACGTGATCCTGACGCACTACCATGCGGACCACATCTATGGCGTGCAGACGTTCAAGGCCCAGGGCGCTCGCATTCTGGCCCACCGGGCTGCTCGGGACTATCTGAACTCGGATGCCGCGTTGATCCGCCTGCAGGCCTCGCGTGAGACCCTGGCTCCCTGGATCAACGCACAGACGCGTCTGGTGCCTGCCGATGACTGGATAGAGGGTACCCGGGACCTGGTGGTGGGGGGTGTGCGATTTGTACTGACTTCGGTTGGGCCATCGCATACTCCGGAGGATGTGGTCGTCTACCTGCCCCAGGAGAAGGTCCTGTTTGCCGGGGATTTGGTGTTTCGCAACCGCGTGCCCTATGTGGGCCAGGCCGATAGCGGGCACTGGATCAAGGCATTGGATACCTTGCTGGCGTTTGATACTGCAGTCATTGTGCCGGGCCACGGCCCCCTGTCGTCCGAGGCCCGCAAGGACATGGAGTTGACGCGTGACTATCTGGGGTACCTTCGCAAGACCATGGGGCAGGCGGCACGCAACATGGAGCCCTTTGACGATGCCTACCAGGACACCGACTGGACGCGGTTTGAATCGCTGCCGCTGTTTCGGGTGGCCAACCGCATGAACGCGTACAACACCTATCTTTTGATGGAAAGAGAAGCGCCGTGACGACCGGTACCTCGGGCGCCACCCGGCGCATGCTGCTGGGCGCCGCAGCCGCAGTGGCGAGTACGGGCCTGGTCCGGCCCGCGCGGGCTACCGGTGCCACGCTTCCCGCTCCGGTGGCGCTGGACCATGCATTGGCCCGCGCGTTGGAAAAAGGAAACCCGCTGATCGTGATGGTGAGCCTGGAAGGCTGTCCGTTCTGTCGCGTGGCGCGGGATAGCTACCTGGCCCCCCTGCACCGTGAGGGGAGTGTTGCCGTGTACCAGATTGACATGCGAAGCGCCCAAGCCGTGCGAGATTTCTCAGGGTCCACGCGGTCACACGAAGACATGGTGCGTGCATGGCGCGTCACGATTGCGCCAACGGTGCTTTTTTTTGGGGCGCAGGGCAAAGAAATTGTCGCGCGGCTGGAGGGTGGCTATATCCCGGACTTCTATGGTGCCTATCTGGACCAGCGCTTGGAGCAGGCGCAGAAGGTGATCAAGGATTCACGGGGGCAGCCTAACCCGATTAGGCAAACCCTCATCCAGCCCCCGTGAAATGGTCAGGTACTACTATAGTTTTAGTAGCGCCGTGAGAAAGCAGACCGGCGATTGATCAGAAGTTCATCCGGACACCAACGCCATAGGTCTCCGACGCATTGGCAGTTTTCTTGACGGTGGTGCCGGACTTTCCGTTGTTGAGGTAGGCGCCATACACGGTCGTGCGCTTGCTCAGGCTGTAACCCGCATACAGCAGGTAGTCGGTGTCGTCAAACCCGGTGTCCTGAGCCACGTCCACAGTGAATTTCCACGCTCCCATGGGCACGGATGCGCCCAATGTCCAACCTTGCGATTGACCCACGCCGTCCATGTAGCTGGCAGCAACGACAAAGGAGCCAAAGTTGTAGTTCACACCCAGACTGGAGTTGGCGTCAGATACATTGCTCAGCTTGTTGTAAATCAGGCTTGCTGCCAGGGGGCCGGCACGGTAGATGACATTGGCGTCCACTTTGCTTGCGTTGCCGGCAGGAGTCAGGTCCAACTCGGTCACATAGCCCAGAGTTGCCGTAACGCCACCCATATTGGGTGTGGTGTAGCTGAATTCACTGTCGTTGCGGCCACCCGTTGGCACCACAGCAATGAACTGGCTGGACACTGCCGAGAAGTTGGCTGCGCCTGTCAGTTCCCAGGTGGCCATGCCATAGAACGATGGGCTCAGGGTACGACCGGCCTTCAGGGTACCAAAGCCGCCGGACACGGACATCCATGCGGCGCGGCTAGCGGCCACGCCGGTTGCGCCCGTTTCGTAGTTGATGTTCTGTTCGAACATGAATGAAGCCTTCATGCCGCCGCCAAGGTCTTCGGTGCCCCGGATGCCCCAACGGCTGTTGCCGTCATTCAAGGTTCCGTTGCCGCCCATTTGGGCATCGCTGCGCACGCCTGTTGCGTTGACCGCAAACAACGACAGATCTGCGACACCGTACAACGTGACTTGCGCCATCGATGCGCCGGATGCGGCAAGTACAGATAGGGCGATAAGGGTTTTTTTCATGTCAGTTTTTCTCAGAGGTTGGCGGAACAAAACGCTGGGTCAGGACCCAGCACAGGAACAGGGAAGCGGCTAAATCAGACCCGGGTGCTTCGTGTCATCGTTTTTCAATCAGGCAGGGGACGGCGATTTCAAAGGCCGAAGGCGAGATATAGCGCCCCTGGGGGTAATAGGCACCCATGTCCTTGGCTTCGGCCCCAACCTTGCTGACGGCTTGCACGGCGTGGGGGAAGCTGCTGGTGCCCAGCATGTGGCGCAGTTGCAGCACCGTCACGTCGTCGTCCACCGCGCCGTCGCCGTCGTCGGCCATGGGGAGCCAGGCCACACCACATTGCAGCGTTGCATTGCGGGGACGGTCGGCTTTGCGGCTGAGCACGATGGTGTAGAAGCCATCTGGGCCAACGGGTACGTTTTCGTCATGCACACACTCGTTCACGCGGGTGTTTGCAAAGCCCTGGTTGGAGCAGAAGGACCAGTAGCGCAGGTCGCCCGTACCCATGGTGGCATCGCCCTTGATGGTGTGGGGCGTCGTGGGTGCTTTGCCGCGCACCACGAACACCTTGCCGTGCTTGCGGTTGATGATGGCGCGGATGTATTGGTTGTCCAGGTTAGGGTAGAAGCCGCCCTCGCTCTTGCGCGCACCCTCTACCGGTGCCTTGTTCAGGTAGATGCCATACAGCGCGTCGCGGTCCAGCTGCTGGTGCCAGACGGGAGGGTTCATGGCCGGAAAGGTGGGGCCAAACTTGGCAGCCTCTTTGAGCAAATCGTGGTACTTGGCCATGGGTACAGCCATGGCAGCGGGGTCCAGCTGTAGTGGCTGGCGGGTCTTGAGGCTGGCGCAGGCCTCTGAACCGCGCAATACCTTGCCATCGGCAAGTGTCAGCACGGGCACCGGCAAGCCCGATCCTGCGGTCTCGTCTGTGCCTTTGTCCACCACGTAGATGCGGTACAGGATGACTTGCTGTCCACCCCCGTATTTGGGCGTGTTGATCACGTCGCGCTGCTCGCCCACCAGGTTCATGCCTGTCTTGTGCTTGGGGTCAGGGCGGCCATCGACCACGCCCAGAGTGTAGTCACGCGCCTTGGCATTGCGGTCTGCGCCGGCGATGAATGGGTTGCTGGAGCCCGCCTTGGGTTTGATCAGGTAGTCCGCCACCGACTCAATCGGTCTACCCGCTTCGTCATAGCTGATGAACGACATGTAGCGGGAGTGTGCAAACTGCCCCTCCAACGACAACTTGGCGTTGTCGGGCACCGTGAACGTGGCGGCCCAATAAAAGGTGGCTGCATCGGGATAGGCAATGTTGAGATACGGGTCCGCGCTGGCGGGGCCCCGCGACCAGAAGCATGAGCGAGGGCCTGGGATGGGGTCCTTGCCTGCGGCCAATGCTGCTTGCGAATCCGCCGCGAGCTTGGCCGGGCTCATGATTTCCGCGCAAAGAGGCAGAGCGGTTAGTACAGAACCGGCCAATAGCAAGGCGGAAAACAGTTGGGAGGGAGGGTTGAGCATGGAATTTCTCACAGGGGTAAAACAGGTGTGCGAATGGTCGTTTTTCTGGCAAAGTCGTACTGTCTGAACTCCGACAATCTTTGTCCTTTTTGCTCATGGTTTACCCTAGTCGTGCCGTTGATGTGACTGCCGAACTTGCAAAGACAGTGTTTGGAACACTTGGTGCGCCTTTGCTGGCGCAACTCGCATGCCGTGCCCGTGTCGAGGAATATGAAGTGCCCAGCCTGCTGAACCCGCAGGGCAATGCACTGGAGTGGCTCCGGCTAGTAGTGCGTGGCCATATTGAGATCATTGCGCGGCGCGCCAATGGCGACGAGGTTTCCATCGCGGACATCGGTCCGGGCGGTTGGGCCACATGGCTTGCCTGCTTTGTCGCGGCACCGCCCGACCATGACTTTGTCAGCTCAGCGCCTGCCTGTTACATCGCTTTGCCAACGTGGGCGGTGCGCGAGACTTGCTTGCAGAACCCTGCGATGTATCCAGCCATTTTTGAAGAGGTCGGCGTGCGCATGCGCCAGTTGATGGAGTGGACTGGGCAGTCTGTCCTGGTAACACCGGAGCAGCGTATGGCCAAGCTGATTCACCTATTGGCGCGCACACAGGCAATTGGAACCCATTCGGGAACCTTGCACGCGACGCAATCCCGTTTGGCCCGATTGGCACGGTGTTCACGGCAGTCTGCCAATCTATTGCTTGGCGAGCTGGAGAATAAAGGGCTGATCCGATTGGCCTATGGGCGGTTTGAGATTGATGACTTGGCGCGATTGGCGGCGTTTTCTGAGGCGGGATCCGTCGATTAACTTGGCGGGCAACCCATCGGTTACCAGTTGCGCCAACCGCAGGTTTTTCTGGAGTCCTTTGACTAAAAGCGCTCTTGGCGTTTCAGGCGAACTTTTCCATTAGCCGTGCAGAGCGTTCGACCTCCTGAATGGCCTGCTCTTCGTTCTCGGACTCGTTCACCGCCTCTATCAGCGAGCAGGTCATCATGCGGTAAAAAGCCTTGTCCATGGCCTTGCGCGTCGCCGACATCTGCGTGGCGACTTCTTCGCAAGACCGCCCCTTCTCGATCATGTCCACCAGCCCACGAACCTGGCCTTCAATGCGTCGCAGGCGATTGGTCATGTCTTTCTGGTGGTCCTGGCGGTAGTTCTGCGTCAGGCCTTTTGACAGGGGCGCATCTGTGGCGGCTGCGGAGGGAGTATTTTTTGGCATAGTCCCTATTTTGCATGAGGCCCACCCACGCTTCCAGTGCAGCGGGTGAGCAATCCAATACACTGGCCCCCTAGACTTCATTGACAATTCCATGGCAACCCGTACTTCCAAGAAAACCCGCTCCGAACTCGACAAACCGGACCATGTATTTGACAAAGCGGCCGAGTTGTTCCGGGTGATGTCCGCGCCCATGCGGTTGAAGATCATCAGCTGTCTGTGCGATGGTGAGCAGAACGTCAGCTACTTGCTGGAGAAAATCGCCACAACCCAGCCCAATATGTCGCAGCACCTGAACACACTCTTCAAAGCGGGTGTCGTTGCCAAGCGGCGCGAGGGTGTGCAGATTCACTACCGCATTGCAAACGAGCAAATTGTCAACCTCTGCAAAGCGGTGTGCCTGCAGGTCGAAGATGAATCCAGGCCTTAGATAGACCTGTTGCGGGTTCCACCTTCCAGCTGAAACGACGCCGCCACGGTGGCCAGTTGGCGGGCCTGTTCCTGCAGGGCTGCGGATGCGGCTGACGTTTCCTCGACCAGGGCCGCGTTTTGCTGGGTCACGCCGTCCAGTTGGCTGACCGCCTGGTTGATTTCGGCAATACCGGCTGACTGCTCCTTGCTGGCGGATGCAATCTCTCCCACGATGTCGGCCACGCGCTGGATGCCCGACACGATTTCCTGCATGGTGTGCCCGGCTTGGGCGACCTGCTCGGTGCCGCGACCTACCTTGTCGACCGAATCGTCAATCAGGCCCTTGATTTCCCTGGCGGCGGTTGCCGAACGCTGGGCCAGACTGCGCACCTCTGCTGCCACCACGGCAAAGCCCCGGCCCTGTTCACCGGCCCGGGCCGCTTCCACGGCGGCATTCAGGGCCAGGATGTTGGTCTGGAATGCAATGCCGTCGATCACTGCAATGATGTCAACGATCTTGCGCGACGAGGTGTTGATGGCGTCCATGGTGTCCACCACCTGCGAGACCACCACGCCGCCGCGGGTTGCCAGTGCCGATGCCGAGTTGGCGAGTTGGTTGGCCTGCGCCGCGCTGTCTGCATTCTGTTGAACGGTACTGGACAATTCCTCACTGGCGGACGCTGTTTTTTCCAGCGACCCGGCTTGTTGCTCGGTGCGATTGGACAGGTCCAGCGTGCCGGATGCCACTTCACCCGCTGCGCTGGCAATGGCATCCGAGCCACCGCGCACCTGGCTGATGACCTGGTGCAGGTTGTCGCGCATGGTGCTCATCTGGTTCAGCAAGTGGCCGATTTCGTCTCGGCCGCTGTGCGCCACTGGATGCGACAGGTCACCCGCGGCAATCGACGTGGCGGTCTGCTCAGCCAGCGCAAACCCGGCGCGCATGCGTCCCATCAGTAGAAAGGTCATCAAGCTGGCAGGAATGCCGCCCACGACGACTGCCGTCAGGAATACGCCCAAGGCAATGTTGTAGCGGCTTTCGGCCTGCTGCGAAGCCAGCTCGGCCGCCTTGACCTTGAAATCGCGCAATGCGACCAGCGACTGGATGGCCGCTTCGCCTTCGGTACGCCCGGCCTGCAAAAAGGCGGCCATGCTCGCCGGGCTGAAGTCTCCGCTGCCCACGGCCTTGACGGCTAGGTCGAGCTTGTCGCGCCACGCGGCGCGGGTCTGCTTGGCTGCAGTCAGCAAAGCCTGTTCCTCCGGCAGGCCGGTCGTTGCGGTCAGTGCATCAAACAAGCGGTTGGCTTCAACCCGGTTCTTGGCAATGCTGTCGGTGTGCGTCGCGGTAGGGTGGTCATGGATGGACGCCAGTGGGCCATCGGGTGCGTGCTGGAAAGCCAACAGGATTTGCAGCCGGTTCTGCACGATTTTGTCGATGGAGTCCGACATCTGTAGTGCCGGAACCATGGCCTTTTCGTGCACCGTCTTGAGGCTGTCGCGCGCTGACGACAGGCCCCAGTAGCTGACGAGTGCAACCGCCATGAAGGACAGCCAGTAGGCAACAAGGACGGTGGCGAAACGCTGGGTGATCCGGATATTGTCAAACATAAGCATTCACTGAATTTTTGATCCACTGATCATACTGAATACCTGTTGTCCTAGTAGGGTCTTATTGCCGCGCGACCGCAAAGCACCCAGGCGTCTCTAGCGGGTCAACGCCATGAACAGCCTGGGCAGCTGTTCTGGCAGGCGGGCAATGTTGTCGATCACCGTGTATCGCTTGCCGAAAATGTCGCTCACATAGGTATCGGCGCTGGCGTCCAGGTTGATGCAGTAGGTGAAGATGCCCTGGTTGTCCAGCTCACGCACGGCCACCTTGGCGTCTTCGATCAGCAGGCGCTCGTCTTTCACGTCAATGTCGGAAGGCTTGCCATCGGTCAGCACCAGCAGCAGTCTTTTGTCGGCCGCCTGCGTGCTCAAGGTGTGCGCCGCATGGCGCAGGGCCGCGCCCATGCGGGTGCTGTAGCCGGCCTGTATGGCGGCCAGGCGCGCCTTTGCATCATCGCCCCAGCGCTCGCCAAAGCCCTTGATGTGAAAGTAGCGCACGTCGTGGCGGGTGTTGGAGTGAAAGCCGGCAATGGCCAGCGGGTCACCGAGTTGCTCAATGGCCCAGGCCAGCAGCGACACCGCTTCCTGGCTGAGTTGCAGCACAGTCTGTTCGGAGCCGCGCGCTGTGTCGTTAAGCGACTCCGACAAGTCCAGCAACAGTGTCACCGCGATGCTGCGGCCATCGGTAGTGTGGCTCATGTTGATGCGCGGGTCGGGCTGGTTGCCGCTTTTGAGGTCAATCAGTGCGCGGACTGCCACGTCCAGATCCAGCTCGCTGCCGTCTTCCTGAAGGCGCAGACGCACTTTGTCTTGGGGTTTGAGCAAATCCAGCAGGCGTTTGAGGCGCTTGGCCAGTGCGCTGTGTTTGGCCAGCAGCGCATCAATGTCAGCCGGGTTGCCGCTGGGGTGCAGACGCTCATAGAGGCTGACCCAATCGGGCCGCACGGTCTGGCTGGTGTAGTCCCACTCGGGATAGTGGCGCGGCGGCAGGCTCAGGATTTCTTGCGCTGGCGGTCTCTGGTCGGGCTTGTCAAAGGTTTCCTCGTCGTCCGAGAGTTCGTGAAAGCGCCACAGGTGGCGGTTGTCGTCGCGGTAATCGACTTCGGTGTCCTGGAACCAGGTGTCGGGCAGTTGGTCACTCTGCATGCGCGTTTTGCCCAGGTAACTCAGGGCCAGACCCGCGATCTCGGTGGTGTTGGATTCGCCTTGCGCCAGCAGCGCGTGAAAGCGCTGCACCCAGTCGGCCAGCTGCGGGCTCTCAAAGCGTTTGGGCGGGTCAAGCAGGGCGCGTGACAGCATTGCCAGGCGGTGCCGCAGGCAGGAATGGGTGGCCGGGTTGCAAGCACCATCTACCGGGCTGGGGTGCAGGGCCGAGTAAATGCGCCGCATGCCGGGGTAGGCGCGCAGCGTCAGCGCGTCCATGCGCGCGTCTTCAAAGCACTCGATGGCCAGGCGCTGCGCCGGGCTGAAGTTGTCGGCAAAGATGGGGGTACTCCAGCGCCGGTGCGCCGCCATGTGTGCCAGCGCGGCGCGGTATCGGTCCAGGCCGGTGATGCCGGCCCGCTCGTCATACACATCGGGCAGGCGCATGCCAAACGCATCAAAGTAGGGCATGGGCTGGCGCTGTACGTCAAAGGTGGTGGAGTAGGGCACCAAAACATCGCTCATCTGCCACAGCGCTGTCAGGTACAGGTCCAGCGCTCGGGTGTGGTCCATCAGCAGTGTGCCGTGGCGCTCGCGTTGCATCACAGCGCGGCTGTCGGCTGAGGCCAGGCTGAAGAAGTCGCGCTGCTGCTCGGGGTGGTGGCTGTAGTTGCGGATGCCGTAGTTGACCCAGTTGCCCAGGCCCTGCAGGCTGAGTGCGCCCAGCAGCAGCGGCGCTTTTTCAAAAAACACCGCCAGGCTGGGGCTGGGGTAGGTTTTGTGGATGCCGTGGATGGAGCCGCTGGTGCGCTCCAGCAGCAGCAGGCACAGGTCCATGTAGTGCTGCAGTTGCGCCTGGGTGGGCAGGCGCCGTGCCACTGCGGCCAGGGTTTGCAGAAATGGGGCAATGGCTTTGCCGTTGGGCGACTTGTTGATCAGCCGCACGGTTGTCATCACCGCGTTGAGCGCATCTTCACCCACGGTCTGGGCGATGGGTGGCCATTCCTGCAAAAAGATCAACGCAGGCTCCACACCGCGGCCCAACTTGCCCAGAAAACGCGCTTGGGCCAAGAAGTCGTCCAGCCCTTCGGCGCTGAGCTTGGCATGCGCCTCAGCCATACACGCTGCAAATACATCGTCGATTTGGGCAAACCCGCAGTCGAGTTGCCTGCGCCATGCTTGCAAGCGTTCAGCACCCAAGTCTGCAGTGCAGGCGATATCAGCCATGGCGGTCATGGTGTTTAGCCAAAAACTACTTCAATGGCGTGGTCGAGCGTGGCGCGGATGTCGGCGTCGTCGGTGATGGGGCGCACCAGCGCCATGCGGCAGGCATCGAGCGGATCGACATCAGCCTTGATCAGCGTGGCTGCGTACACCAGCAAGCGGGTGGAAATGCCTTCGTCCAGACCGTGCCCTTTGAGCGCCCGCGCGGTAGCACCGATTTTGACCAGCCGCACCGCATCGGCCATGTTGACTCCGGTCTCCGTCGCGATGATGCTGGCTTCCAGATCTGCTGCAGGGTAGTCAAAGTCAAACCCCACAAAGCGCTGCTTGGTCGATTGCTTCAGGTCTTTCATCAGGCTCTGGTAGCCCGGGTTGTAGGAAATCACCAGCTGGAAGTCCGGGTGCGCCTGGATCAGCTCGCCCTTCTTGTCCAATGGCAGCTGGCGGCGGTGGTCAGTGAGCGGGTGGATCACTACCGTGGTGTCTTGCCGTGCCTCGACGATTTCGTCCAGATAGCAAATCGCCCCGATACGCGCGGCGGTGGCCAGCGGTCCGTCCAGCCAGCGGGTGCCGTTGGCTTCCAGCAGGTAGCGGCCCACCAGGTCCGAGGCCGTCATGTCCTCGTTGCAGGCCACGGTGATCAGCGGCTTGCCGAGCTTGAAGGCCATGTATTCAATAAACCGCGACTTGCCGCAACCCGTCGGTCCCTTCACCATGACGGGCAGGCGGGCACGGTATGCGGCTTCATACAAAGCCACTTCGTTGGCCTGCTGTTGGTAAAACGGTTCGTGGGTTACACGGTATTGGGTTGCATCAGCCATGGCGATGACCTGCAAAGTGGCTTACTTGTGCACACCCAACTTCTCGCGCCAGCCGGGGAACAGCTTGTCCGCATCGCCCGGGAACGACTCAAAGGCCCGGGCGAATTCCTTGTGTTCCTTGGCGAACTCGATCGGGTCAGCGCCCGACTTCCAGCACTCATACGACTGGCGCAACGACACTGCCCCGGCTGCGGGCGAATCAATGTGGCCATACGCACCGCCACCAGCGGTGTTGATCACGTTGCCATGCCCCAGGTTCTGGAAAAAACCGGGTAGGCGCAGTGCATTCATGCCGCCCGAGATGATGGGCGTGGTGGGCTTCATGCCATACCACTTCTGGAAGTAGACCGGGCCCTGGCACTCGTCGCGCTCAATCATGTAGGCGATGCCGCGGTCGTCGCCTTCGCCTTCCATCTTGCCGTAGCCCATGGTGCCGACATGGATGCCGGAAGCGCCCTGCAGGCGGCTCATCTTGGCCAGCACAAAGGCGGTGTAGCCGCGCTTGGCCGATGGCGAGGTGATCATGCCGTGGCCGGCGCGGTGGTAGTGCAGGTACTGGTTGGGGTACTGGCGCCGGGCCGTGGTGACCATGCCCGGGCCGCCCACGAAACCATCCACCAGAAAGGCCAGCTTGTCCGCATCGGGGCCAAAGGTCTCCAGCGCGTAGTCGGCGCGGGCCAGCATTTCGTAGTGGTCGTCGGCCGTGATGTTCATCGAGAACAGCTTGGGCTGGCCGGTCTCGTCTTGGGCGCGCTTCAGCGCGTCGTACACCAGTGGCAGCACCTTCTTGATGGGCGCAAACACCTGGTTGCCTTGGGGTTCGTCATTCTTGATGAAGTCGCCCCCCAGCCAGAACTGGTAGGCCGCCTGGGCGAAGGGTTCGGGTCGCAAACCCAGCTTGGGCTTGATGATGGTGCCGGCGATGTAGCCACCGTCCTTCAGCGGACGACCCAGGATGCGCCACAGATCGGTGATGTCCTTGGATGGGCCGTCAAACATCTGGATCACGCGCTCGGGCATGTAGAAGTCGTGAATCTTGGCGTGCTTGATGTCGCCCATGCCCTGGTTGTTGCCGATTACCAGGGTCAGGAAGGACACCAGCATGAAGCGCCCATCCGTCACATTGCGGTCGAACAGGTCGATCGGGTAAGCAATGCGCATGTCCTCGGTGGCTTCATCGATGTAGTACACCAGCGCATCGACGCCACGGGTGAAATCGTCCGTGGTGCTGACTTCCACATTGGTCCCGGTGGACGACTCAGCGGCAAAGTGGGCCGCTGCCTCCAGATAACCGTGGCCGGATTTGGGTGCCATCTTGTAGGCCACCAGAATGTGGCGACCGCCCTTGATCAGGTCTTCCTCCTTCAAGCTCAGGTCGGCGTAACGGTTGCTTTGGTCCATGTGGAATCTCCAGTCAAATAGTTCAGTGGGTAGCGATGAACCCGACTGTAGACAAGGCTATTCATAAAGAAAATTCAATTAAATTGATTGTTAAATCAGGTTTTCGTGATGAGTTGATCGCTGCCATTGGGAGATTCAACGACGCGGCGTTGTGTCGGTGTATACCCCATGAGGTATATTCCGGGATGCCTATGCTTCTCGCAGTTTTGTCATTTGTGACCCTCGCAGTCTTGCTGCGTTCCACTGCACATTCACTCATAGTGCGCGGGCTTCGTGCTCCGCGCCTGGCGCACCAGCGCGTACCCGAGCACTTGGCACTGCAGGCCCAGTCGGTACGGTTGCCCGTTGGCGCAGGAAAGATGTTGTTCGCCTGGTTTGTCCCCGTACCCGGTGCATCCAGGTCACCCGCGGTATTGCTGATGCACGGTTGGGGCGCCAATGCGAGCCTCATGCTGCCTGCCGTTGCACCACTTCACGCGGCGGGATACGCCGTGCTGTTGCTGGATGCGCGCTGCCACGGCAATAGCGATGATGAACCGTTTACCTCCCTTCCACGGTTCGCGCAGGACATTGAGGCTGGGTTGAACTGGCTGCAACTTCAACCCGCAGTGGATGGAACACGCCTGGCCGTCATTGGCCATTCTGTTGGCGCGGCCGCCGCGCTACTGAGCGCTACCCGCCGCACGGATATGCGTGCCGTTGTGAGCCTGGGTGCTTTTGCGCACCCCTATGAGGTGATGCGTCGCTACTTGACGGAGTTTCATATTCCCTACCCGGTCATAGGCTGGTATGTCTTGCGGCACGTACAGCGGGTGATTGGCGCACGCTTCGATGACATCGCGCCGATCAACACCATCCCTCAAGCCCGTTGCCCGGTTCTGCTGGTGCACGGCGTCGATGATGAAGTCGTTCCCTTTAACGATGCGCAGCGCCTGCAAAACGCAGGGCGAGCAGGTACCGTGGAGTGTGTCGCTATCCGGGGAGGACATGACCCCAGCGCGTTCTCTGCAGACTATCAGGCGCCATTGATCAATTTTCTGCAACGGTCTTTCTTGATCCCGCAGAACACGCCCACCATTACTAACGCCCCAATCCTTCTTTGACTACGCGAGAGCACGCTATGAAAGCCTTCCAGGACTACTACCCCGACAACGTTGCACAGTGCTACGGTTGCGGCTCCAACAACCACCACGGGCATCAAATCAAGACGCACTGGGATGGAGAGGAGACGGTGACGTTTTTTACCCCAGAGCCCTACCAGACATCGGTACCGGGATTCGCGTATGGCGGATTGGTCGCATCACTCATCGACTGCCACAGCACGGGCACTGCAGCCGCAGCGATGTACCGGTCAGAAGGTCGCGACATGGACAGCCTGCCGCCATTCCGGTTTGTCACCGGATCGCTGCATGTGGACTACTTGAAGCCCACGCCGATTGACGGCGTGCTGGAGATTCGGGGCTGGGTCAAAGAGATAAAGGGTCGCAAAGTCATCGTGGCGAGCACGGTTTCCGCAAATGGCGTTGTCACCGCACGCGGGGAAGTGGTCGCCGTGCAGATGCCGGAGAGTTTTGGAGGCGTGGTATGAGTATTCTGGAACTCTTCAGACAGTACTGGCCGTTCATGGCCCTGGGTCTCTGGTTTGCGTACAAGTGGTGGAACTCCAGAAGAGTCGTCGCCCTGCTGCCGGAACTCAAAAGAAGTGGCGCCGTGATGGTCGATGTCCGATCGCCAGAAGAATTTGCATCCGGTAGTGCGCCAGGCACCATCAACATTCCCCTGCCGGAGCTGGGGCGCAGGCTCAGTGAAATACCCAAGACATCCCCCGTTGTTCTCTGCTGTGCCAGCGGAACACGCAGTGGAATGGCCAAGCTGTTGCTGAAGAAGAACGGTTATTCACGCGTGCACAACATCGGCACCTGGACCAAGTTTCTGGATTGACCCGGCCCTGACAGCTTCCACGCTAACTCCACGAATCCATCAACGCGCCGCCCTGCTCAATCAGAAACTCCTTGAATGCGCGCGCGGCGGGTGAGAGCTTTTTGTGGCTCATATGGGTCACGTACCAGTGCCCCACGGACGGCAGTCCCTCGATGTCCACCAGCGCAATGTGGCCGCTGGCCAGTTCGTGGCGCACGGTGCGCAGGCTCAAAAAGCTCAGGCCCATGCCGGCCATCACGGCCTGCTTGATGGTTTCGTTGCTGGGCATTTCCATCACCACGTTCAACGGCGTGTGGTGCTCGGCAAACAGGCGCTCCATCGCCGCGCGCGTGCCGGAGCCTTCTTCGCGCACCACAAAGCGATGCTCCCCCAGGGTTGAAAACGGCAAATTCTTGCGCCGCACCAGAGTGTGGTCGGGTGCAGCCACGATGGCCAACGGGTTGGTGGCAAAGGAGGTGGCTTCGCAGTCCAGGTTTGCTGGCGCGCGGCCCATGACCACCAGATCGGCCTCGTTGCGCGCCAGCAGCCCCAGGATGTTTTCGCGGTTGTCGATCTTGAGCTGGATGTCAATGCCCTGGAACAGCTTGTTGAAGCGCACCAGCAGCATGGGAATGAAGTATTTGGCGGTACTGACCACGGCCAGGTCAATGCGGCCTTTTTGCAGCCCCACATGCTCGGCCATCAGGGCTTCGAGGTCTTTGAGCTGGCCCATGGCCGCAATGGCATAGGTCTGAAAGGCCTCGCCGGCGTGGGTCAGCCCGATGTTGCGGCCCACTGGTTCGATCAGCGGCACGCCAAAGGCGTCCTCCAGCTGGCGGATTTGCATGGACACGGCGGGTTGGGTCACAAACAGCCGCTCGGCCGCTTTGGAAACCGAGCGCTGGCGCGCCACTTCCAGAAAGGTCTGGATTTGCTTCAGGGTATAGGGGCGCATCGGAGACCTCCATTTCATCAGATTAGTCTGATGAGTTTTCAATAAAACGTGATTGGAGTTTATGAGTTAAGGCGGATAAAGTAAATCATCCCTCACTGATATGACGCCCTTTTTGAACCAATCCCATGCCTGCCACCACCCTTCAAGCCCTGATTTTTGATGTCGATGGCACGCTGGCCGACACGGAAAGCGCGCATCTGGCTGCGTTCAACCACGCCTTTGCCGAGATGGGCATGGACTGGGTGTGGGATGAGGCGCTGTACACCGAACTGCTCGATATATCGGGTGGCAAGGAGCGCATCCTGCATTACTGGAAAACCACCCGCTCTGACATGCGCGAGGTCGGCGCCATGGCGCTGAACGATACCGTGAACCGGCTGCATGAGCTCAAGACCGCCGCCTATGAGGCCGCGGTCAATGACGGTGCCGTGAACCTGCGCCCGGGTGTGCTGATGCTGATGGACGAAGCGCGGGCCCAGGGCCTGCAGTTGGCCATTGCCACCACCACCTCGCCCGTGAACATCGCCGCCCTGATGCGCCGCGCCGTGGGAGCGGACTGGCGCCTGAACTTTGCGGCCATCGGCGACGCGTCGACCGCGCCCATCAAGAAGCCGCATCCGCAGGTGTATCTGCAAATGCTGGACGCGCTCCAGCTCAAGCCCGCCTGTTGCATCGCGCTGGAGGACTCCAGCAATGGTTTGCGCTCCGCCACGGCAGCGGGGCTGGCCACGGTCATCACGCCCACCGCCTACACCGCGCACCACGACTTTGCAGCGGCGCTGCGCGTGGTCCCGGATATGAGCCATATCAACCTGACCCAGCTGCGCCAATGGCATGCTGAAAAACAACCCACTGAAAGCCAAACATGACCGCCTCCATCGCGCAGTCGCCCACTCTCCGCCTGGCACCCAGCATTCTGTCGGCCGACTTTGCCCGCCTGGGAGACGAGGTTAGGGCCATTCAAGCGGCCGGTGCGGATCTGGTTCATTTTGATGTGATGGACAACCACTACGTGCCCAACCTGACCATTGGCCCGCTGGTGTGCGAGGCCATCCGTCCGCACGTGACCATTCCCATCGATGTGCACCTGATGGTGGAACCGGTGGACGCGCTGATTCCGTTGTTTGCCAAGGCCGGCGCCAACATCATCACCTTTCACCCTGAGGCCTCGCGCCATGTGGACCGCACGCTGCAGCTGATCAAGGAACACGGGTGCAAGGCCGGGCTGGTGCTGAACCCTGCCACCTCGATGGACTGGCTGGACCACGTCATGGACAAGCTGGACATGATTTTGCTAATGAGTGTGAACCCCGGCTTTGGCGGGCAAAAGTTCATCCCTTCCACGTTGGGCAAACTGCGTGCGGTGCGCCAGCGCATAGACGCGCACGAGGCTGCTGGTGGCCAGCCCATCTGGCTGCAGGTGGACGGTGGTGTCAAGGTGGACAACATCCACGAGATCGTGCAAGCAGGAGCCGACACCTGCGTGGCCGGCAGCGCCGTGTTTGGCGCACCCGATGCCGATGGCGGCTACCGCACAGTGATGCAGGCGCTGCGCAGCGCCGCAGCGCGTTGAACCCTCTGTACCCGTTTCTTAATCTTCCCGAAAGCCCACCATGACCACGCGCCGCCGTTTTACCCTGACCCAATACCTGATCGAACAGCGTCGCCGCTTTCCGTCTGCCAGTGGCGATTTCAATGCCTTGTTGCTCGATGTGGCGCTGGCCTGCAAGGCAATCGCACGCTCCGTGGCGTTTGGCGAGCTGGGTAGCGTGCTGGGCCACCCCACGCCCGAGGTTGCCACCAGCGTCAATGTGCAGGGCGAGGTGCAGAAGAAAATGGATGTCATCAGCAACGAGTATTTCACGCAGATGACGGAGTGGGGCGGCCACCTGGCCGGCATGGCGTCCGAAGAGATGGACGAGCCCTACCAGATTCCCGAAACCCTGCAGCGTGGCAAGTACATGCTGGTGTTCGACCCACTGGACGGCTCCAGCAACATCGACGTGAATGTGACCGTGGGCAGCATCTTCAGTGTGCTGCGTGCGCCGCAAGAGGTCATTGACAGCGGGCGCGATGTGGTTGCGGCTGATTTTCTCCAGCCAGGTACCCAGCAGCTGGCAGCGGGCTATGCGCTGTATGGCCCCACCACCATGCTGGTGCTCACGGTGGGCAACGGAGTGGCGGGCTTTACCCTCGACCCCAACCTGGGACAGTTCATGCTGACCCACCCGGACATTCAGGTTCCCGTGGACACCAATGAATTCGCCATCAACGCGTCCAACGCCCGTTTCTGGGAAGCCCCGGTCAAGCGCTATGTGGACGAATGCCTGGCCGGCAAGCCAGGCCCCCGTGCCAAGGACTTCAATATGCGCTGGATTGCCAGCATGGTGGCCGAGGCCCACCGCATTCTGATGCGCGGCGGCGTGTTCCTGTACCCGCGCGACACCAAGGACGCCAGCAAGCCCGGCCGCCTGCGCCTGCTGTACGAAGCCAACCCGATGGGCATGATCATGGAGCAGGCCGGTGGCCGCGCTTCTACGGGTGAGGTGCCCATGCTGAGCGTGCAACCCACCAGCCTGCACCAGCGCATTGGTCTGGTGTTTGGCTCCAAGAACGAGGTGGAGCGTATCGAGCGCTACCACGCCGAGCCGATCAAGCACGAGCTGGACAACCCGCTGTTTACCGAGCGCAGCCTGTTTCGCGACTCACACTATTGATCAGTTGAGGACAGCGCTAAAGATTTGTCCCGAAATGCTATTAGTTTGATAGCTTCTCGTCCAATCAGTACGAGGGCTAGAGGCCATTTTTGATCTTAACTATCCTGAAGGAACCCAATGAAAAAACTATTGACTGTGTTGCTGGGGTGCTGCATTGGCAGCGCCGTTTGGTCCCAAGCCGCCTCTATCCCGGTGGGCACGGCGCTGAACATTGTGGGCGACAAAAAAGAGATCACGGTACAGACCAGCAAAGGACCCGTGGTCATCACCCGCACCATGACTGCATGCGCCAAAAATGGTGGCAGTTTGCAGGAGCTGGTGCCCGTGCCAGGCGTACATCCGGTGGGGGAAATTGAAATCATCCATGCCTTGAGCGACCGAGAGTCATTGGTGGTGGACATGCGCGACACCAACGACCGCGTGAAGGGCACCATCCCTGGCTCGATAGGTATTCCATACACCGAAGTGGCAACGCGCATGGCTGAACTGGGGTGCAGCAAAGTCGGTGCCACATGGAACTGCACGCAGGCTAAGAAGGTATATGCCTTCTGCAACGGACCCGCCTGCCCCCAGAGTCCAACGGCGATCAAAGCCATGACCCGTGACGGCTTTCCTGCCGACAGGATTTACTACTACCGTGGTGGCATGCTCGACTGGGATGCGCTGGGTTTGCCCTCCGTCAAAGACGAGTTTTGAAACATAGACCCCCTTCGCTGCTATAGGAGACCCAACCCATGTCCGCACGCCACCCCATCATCGCCATCACCGGATCCTCCGGCGCGGGCACCACGTCCGTCACCCGCACCTTTGAGAACATTTTCCGCCGCGAAGGCGTCAATGCCGCCGTCATCGAGGGCGACAGCTTTCACCGCCATGACCGCGCCGAGATGAAGCTGCGCCTGGCCGAAGCCGAGAAGGCCGGCAACAAAAACTTCAGCCACTTCGGGCCGGAAAACAATCTGTTTCCCGAACTCGAAGCCCTGTTCCGCGACTATGCCGCCACCGGTACCGGCCGGCGCCGCAAGTACCTGCACGACACCGAAGAGGCCGCGCCATACAAGCAAAGCCCGGGTACCTTCACCCCATGGGAAGACGTGCCCGCCAACACTGACTTGCTGTTTTACGAAGGCCTGCACGGCGCGGTGGTCACGCCCGAGGTCAACATTGCCCAGCACCCGGACCTGCTGATCGGCGTAGTGCCGGTCATCAACCTGGAGTGGATCCAAAAGCTCTACCGCGACAAAAAGCAGCGCGGCTACAGCACGGAGGCGGTGACCGACACCATCCTGCGCCGCATGCCCGACTACGTGAACTACATCTGCCCGCAGTTCATGCACACCCATGTCAACTTCCAGCGCGTGCCCATGGTGGACACAAGCAACCCCTTCATCGCGCGCGACATACCCAGCGCCGACGAGAGCATGGTGGTGATTCGCTTTGCCAACCCCAAGGGCATCGACTTCCAGTACCTGCGCAGCATGATTGACGACAGCTTCATGAGCCGCGCCAACACCATCGTCGTGCCCGGCGGCAAGATGGAGCTGGCAATGCAGCTCATCTTCACGCCGTTTGTGTGGCGAATGATGGATAGGCAGAAGAAGGCGGCATGACTATGACTAAACCTACTCCCGACATGGCCAACCAGATGGCCAAGGCCATCCGTTTCCTCGCCATTGATGCCGTCGAAAAAGCCAAGTCCGGCCACCCCGGCGCACCCATGGGTATGGCCGACATTGCCGAGGTGCTGTGGAACCGGCACCTGAAGCACAACCCGGCCAACCCGCTGTGGCCCAACCGCGACCGCTTTGTGCTGTCCAACGGCCATGGCTCCATGCTGATTTATGCGCTGTTGCATCTGACGGGCTACGACTTGCCGTTGGACGAGCTGAAGAAGTTTCGCCAGTTGCACAGCAAGACGGCAGGCCACCCCGAAGTGGGCGTCACGCCGGGCGTGGAAACCACCACCGGCCCGCTGGGCCAGGGCCTGAGCAACGCGGTGGGCATGGCGCTGGCCGAGAAGCTGCTGGCCAGTGAATTCAACCGCCCTGACCACCCCATCGTCGACCACTTCACCTACGTGTTCATGGGCGATGGCTGCCTGATGGAAGGCATCAGCCACGAAGTGTGCTCGCTTGCAGGCACGCTGCGCCTGTCCAAGCTGGTGGCGTTTTATGACGACAACGGCATCTCGATCGACGGCCATGTCGAAGGCTGGTTCACCGACGACACACCCCAGCGCTTTGCGGCCTATGGCTGGAACGTCATTCCCGCCGTCAATGGCCACGACCCCGAGGCGCTGGACGCCGCGGTGCGCTCCGCCAAGGCCCAGGGCCTGCTGACCGGTGGCAAGCCCACGCTGATCTGCTGCAAGACCGTCATCGGCATGGGCGCGCCCAACAAGGCCGGCACACACGATGTGCACGGCGCCGCTCTGGGCGCGGCCGAGGTGGCAGCAACCCGCGAGGCGCTGGGCTGGGACCATGCACCGTTTGAGATTCCTGCGGACATTGCGCAAGCCTGGAACGCCGTGGAGCGCGGCCAGGCGGCCGAGCGCAGCTGGCGTGCCGGTTTTGAGGCCTACCGCACCCGACATCCCGAGCTGGCGGCCGAGTTTGAGCGCCGCATGGCGGGCGACCTGCTGCCGGCGTTCGCCCACCAGTTGCCCGGCGTGCTGGCAGGCATCGCGGGCAACGCCCAGCCGCACGCCACCCGCAAGGCCAGCCAGAACGCGCTGGACGCGCTGGCACCCTTGGTGCCCGAGTTCTTTGGTGGCAGTGCCGACCTGACCGGATCCAACCTGACCAACTTCAAGGGCTGTATCAAGGCGGGGCGCGGCAGCGACGGGCAGTTTGTGCCCGGCAACCACATGAGCTACGGCGTGCGCGAGTTCGGCATGGCGGCCATCATGAACGGCATCGCCCTGCACGGCGGCTACATCCCGTATGGCGGCACCTTCTTGACCTTCAGCGACTACAGCCGCAACGCCATCCGCATGGCCGCGCTGATGAAGCTGCGCGTCATCCATGTGTTCACCCACGACAGCATTGGACTGGGGGAAGACGGCCCCACCCACCAGAGCGTGGAGCACATCCCGTCTTTGCGCATCATCCCGAACCTGGACGTGTGGCGCCCGGCCGATGGCCTGGAGACTGCGGTTGCCTGGGCCCATGCCATCGAACGCGAGGACGGCCCCAGCGCGCTGTGCCTGTCGCGCCAGAACCTGCCGTGCCTGACCGGTGACGCCAGCACGGCGCTGGCCATGGAGCAGAACATTCGCCGCGGTGGCTATGTGCTGTCCGACATGGAGGGTGCCCAGGCTGTGATTGTGTCCACCGGCTCGGAGCTGGAGCTGGCCATGGCCGCGCAGGCGGCACTGGCGGTGGAAGGCATTGCCACCCGCGTCGTCTCCATGCCCTGCACCAATGTGTTTGACCGCCAAAGCGAGGCCTACCAGGAGTCTGTGCTGCCCTTGGCGCTGCCTACCGTTGCCATCGAAGCGGCGCACCCCGACTTCTGGCGCAAATACGTGGGCCGCACGGGTGTGGTGGTGGGCATCGCCAGTTTTGGCGAGTCGGCCCCGGCCAAAGATTTGTATGCGCACTTCGGTATCACGTCCCAGCGGGTGGTGGATGCCGTGCGCACGCTGACCCACCGCGCGAAGCCCGCGATAGCATGAATGCCTTCGATCTGATCATGTTTGACCTGGACGGCACTCTGGTGGAGACCGCGCCGGAGATCTTTGACGCCGTCAACGACACCTTGCGCTATTTCAACCTGGCTGAGGTGACGCAGCAGCAGGTCAACGACTGGATTGGCCACGGGACGCGGGAGCTGTTGATCCAGGCGCTGGCCTTCAGCGGAAAAGTGCCGGACACCACGGTGCGCGCCAGTGACAGCCTGCCACTTAGCGTGTCCCGCTTTGACAAGCACTACCAGCAGCGCTGCGGAACCCGAAGCCAGCTCTACCCGCACGTGCGCGAGACGTTGACCGCCCTGCGCGGCCAGGGCGTGAAGCTGGCCGTGGTGACCAACAAGGAGGGGCGTTACACCGACACGGTGCTGAACGCCCACGGCCTGACACCGCTGCTGGATGCCGTCGTGAGCGGAGACAGCTTCCCCGCCAAGAAGCCGGACCCAACCGGTGTGCAAAGCTGCCTGTGCCAGTTTGGCGTGTCGCCCGAGCGTGCGCTGTTTGTCGGGGATTCCAGCATCGACGTGGCCACCGCGCGCAATGCGGGGGTGCGTGTCTGGATGCTGCCCTATGGCTACAACATGGGCCAGCCCATAGAGGCCTGTTGCCCGGACCGGGTCATCGCCGATTGCTCTGCGCTATTGAATTGATAGCTGTACAGGCAATATATACGAGGGCTAGGCCCCATTTTTATCAAGGAGTTTCCTGTGAAAGTCTTGCGCTTTGTCGATGTCATTGCCAGCGGTTTTGCCGAGAACAAGCGTGTCTTCATTCGCGCGGACCTGAATGTGCCGCAGGATGAGCATGGCGCCATCACCGAAGACACCCGCATCCGCGCCAGCGTGCCGTGCATCCAGATGGCGCTGGACGCCGGTGCGGCGGTCATGGTCACCAGCCACCTGGGCCGTCCGACCGAGGGCGCGTTCAAACCTGAAGATTCGCTGGCGCCGGTAGCCAAGCGCCTGGGTGAATTGCTGGGCCGCGACGTGCCACTGGTGGCGAACTGGGTGGATGGCGTGACGGTACCCCCCGGTCAGATCGTGATGCTGGAAAACTGCCGTGTCAACGTCGGCGAGAAGAAGAACGACCCAGCCCTGGCGCGCAAGCTGGCCGCTCTGTGCGACATTTTTGTGCACGACGCCTTTGGCACCGCCCACCGTGCCGAGGCCACGACCTATGGCATCGCCCAGTACGCGCCCATCGCCTGCGCCGGTCCGCTGCTGGCGGCCGAGATCGACGCCATCAACCAGGCGCTGGCCAACCCGAAGCGCCCGCTGGTCGCCATCGTTGGTGGTTCCAAAGTCTCCAGCAAGCTGACCATTTTGCAAGCCCTGGCCAGGAATGTGGACCAATTGATTGTGGGTGGCGGCATTGCCAACACCTTCATGCTGGCTGCAGGTCTGAACATCGGCAAGAGCCTGGCCGAACCCGGCCTGGTGGAGGATGCCAAGGCCGTCATCGCCGCCATGAAGGCGCGTAGCGCCGAAGTGCCCATCCCCACCGACGTGGTCACCGCCAAAACCTTCGCCGCCGATGCTGTCGCCACTGTGAAAGCGGCCACCGACGTGGCCGACGATGACCTGATTCTGGACATTGGCCCCGAGACGGCCAGGCGCCTGGCCGCGCAGCTCAAGGCCGCAGGCACCATTGTGTGGAACGGCCCGGTGGGCGTGTTCGAGTTTGCCGCCTTTGAGAACGGCACCCAGGTGATTGCCCATGCGATTGCGGAGTCGAGCGCCTTCAGCATTGCCGGTGGTGGCGACACGCTGGCTGCCATTGCCAAGTACGGCATCGCGCGCCAGGTGGGCTACATCTCCACCGGCGGCGGAGCCTTTCTGGAGGTGCTGGAGGGCAAGACTCTGCCAGCCTTCGAGATCCTGCAAAAGCGCGCCGCAGAGTGAGTTGCTATTGAAGTGATAGCGCTATAGACATATTTCACGAGGGCTAGAGGTCTGTTTGACCAACAACCTTTAGCGCTACCCGCAAGAACACCCCAAGGAGATTCCCATGGCTTTTGTTTCCCTTCGCCAAGTGCTGGACCACGCCGCCGACAACGGCTACGGCGTGCCGGCTTTCAACGTCAACAACCTGGAGCAGATCATCGCCATCATGGAGGCGGCGCAGGAGACCGACAGCCCGGTCATCCTGCAAGCTTCGGCCGGTGCGCGCAAATACGCCGGTGAGGCCTACCTGCGCCACATGATGCTGGCGGCGGTCGAATCGCACCCCGACATTCCGGTGGTCGTGCACCAGGACCACGGCACCTCGGCGGCGGTATGCCAGCAGTCGATCCGCTCGGGCTTTACCAGTGTGATGATGGACGGCTCGCTGATGAGCGACGGCAAGACGCCCGCCAGCTATGAGTACAACGTCGACATCACCCGCCGCGTCTGCGAGAACGCCCACCCCATCGGCGTATCGGTCGAAGGTGAACTGGGCTGCCTGGGCAGCCTGGAAACCGGCGACGCGGGCGAGGAAGACGGCATTGGCGCCGAAGGCAAGCTGAGCCACGACCAGATGCTGACCGACCCGGTGCAGGCCAAGGACTTTGTGGCGAAGACGGGCGTGGACGCGCTGGCCATTGCCATCGGCACCAGCCACGGCGCCTACAAGTTCACCCGCAAGCCCACTGGCGACATCCTGGCCATCGACCGCATCGCAGCCATCCACGCCCAAATCCCCAATACCCACCTGGTGATGCATGGATCGAGCAGCGTGCCGCAGGAGTGGCTGGCCATCATTCGCCAGTTTGGCGGCGACATCAAAGAGACCTATGGCGTGCCGGTGGAAGAAATCCAGCGCGGCATCCAGAGTGGTGTGCGCAAGATCAACATTGACACCGACATCCGCCTGGCCATGACCGGCGCCATGCGCCAGGTGTTCGCCCAGCAACCCAGCGAATTTGATCCACGCAAGGCGCTGGTCGCGGCCAAGAATGCGGCGCGCGGCATCGTCAAGGCGCGCTTTGAGGCCTTTGGCTGCGCGGGGCAGGGCGGCAAGATCAAGCCGGTGGCGCTGGAGGTCATGGCCAAGCGCTATGCCTGACCCGCAGGCGCAAAACGCTGGACAATACCGGCATGAAACACCTTCTACCGAAAGAAACCTGGGACCTGTTGCAGCAACAGCCGGATGCGCTATTTGTCGACGTGCGCATGGAAATCGAAGCACGCTATGTGGGCTACCCGCCCGGGGCGGTCAACATTCCGTGGTACGAATTTCCGGCCATGAAGCCCGACGCGGCCCAGTTTGTTGCGGCCGTGTCGGCCAAGAGCACTGGCCCGGGTCAAACCATCGTGCTGATTTGCCGCAGCGGCGAGCGCACCATCGACGCCGGTATCGCACTGGAAAAAGCGGGCTTTGCCAATGTGGTGAATGTGCTGGAAGGCTTTGAGGGTGACCGCGACGACAACGGCCAGCGCTCCACCGAGAGCGGCTGGCGGTTTGACGGTCTGCCCTGGACGCAGTCGTAGATCGACCGGTGGCGCCTTAGCGGATCAGGCGCACGATGCCCAGTGCCTTGAGCACGTACTTCTCGTAGATGGGCTCCGAGGTGCCGTTCTTCATCTTGCGCATGAAGTACTTCTCGAAGGCAATCTTGGCCAGGTGCACCCACTTGCCTTTCTTGAACCAGTTGACGTTGCGCGGCGGAATTTGCGGCAGGGCCACAAAGGCCGCGCCGGTGTCGCCAAAGTCGGCCAGGCAAATGGCGTTCCACGTGGCCTTGGTACTGGCCGTGCTGCCATTGAGCTCGTCGGCAATGTTGTGGACGATGGCCGAAATCATGGTCTCAATCATGTAGCCGGTCTTGGGCGCCCCGGTGGGAACCGGTGTGGCCTCTACCGGCGGAATGGCCACACAGACGCCGGCTGAGAAGATGTTCTTGTAGGCCTTGCTGCGCTGGTAGTCGTCGATGATCACAAAGCCGCGCGGGTTGCACAGGTTGGGCACGGCAGCCACTGCGTCCACCCCTT